>Ga0233403_10000048_pt1 | contig 48847 bp, 37 predicted proteins | sample Na_oxic_1_MG_FD_179866 | JGI IMG/M metagenome (GOLD analysis project Ga0233403, IMG submission 179866) | Seawater microbial communities from Saanich Inlet, British Columbia, Canada - Na_oxic_1_MG | ecosystem: Environmental > Aquatic > Marine > Inlet | place: Canada: British Columbia | collected...
CCCTATTTTTATTCTCTCTTGGGGGGAATGGTGGGCAAACGGGCGCTTACATCTGAGTTGATATTGAGTTCATGGCCGCCCGTTTACCCACCCTACAAATATTGGGTGAAAAAAAGTCATCCCGTCCCTGAACAGACACATCCCAGGTGCAGGGGCGTTCCCTGCTTCTTGATTTTTTTGGGGGCTTTTTCAGGATGAAACGGTTTTAATCAGTTATACCTTCGCCAATCGAAAAAATTTATCCCGTGTCTTCAAGACAGTTTCGCACTTTGAACTATAGATTGTCATGTCAATATACAAGCGATTAGTGTTATGAACGAATTAGTTTCTTGGGTTAAAAATCCGTTTATTCCGCTAATCCGCTGTACTAACCACAGCGGCTAATGTAGGTAACCGATTATAATCAAAGTGTATTGAGGTGTGCAAAAATGGAAAAAGTCATTCTCTATGATTGGAAACCCGGATTGAATAAGGGCGGGTTGAACAAACTGCTTCGCGCTAAGGCCAATTATTCTCTTTCAGCAGCAATAGAAGCGGTTGGTAAATTGTTGGAAAGCGAGCCCCTTGAAATTGGAATGCCTTCAAACGAGAGTGCTAAGGCCTTTTTGACAGAAGCATTAAACTTGGGGGCTTGTGGGAAAATGGAAAGTACCAGCACGACTCCTGTTACACTGAATATACCCGACACGGTTTTAAATGATTTAAAACGTGTCGCGCTTGCCTTTGGATTTTCTCATTATCAATCCTTAATTCAACACTATGTTGATATCGGGTTGCGTATTGATTTAGAACGCTTGAAAGTGCCAACAATACAATCGCTTATTAACAATTTAAAACGTCATGGTGTGGATGATACGATAATTAATCAGGCCATTACAGAAACTTATCATTTGGAACGAAAATAGCGTATTTTTTATCAAGGCAAAATAAATGTTAAAACAATTACAAGTCCACAATTTTAAATCCATTTTGTCCGATACGATTGACCTTGGACAACTGAATGTTTTTATTGGTGAAAATGGTTCGGGCAAGTCTAATTTGTTGGAAGCGTTGGCGCTGATGAGCGCGGCTAAACAGCAACGCTTAGATATTGAAGGCCTTTATTCTAAAGGGGTGAGGGTGGCTAAGCCTGAATTAACTTTTAGTTCATTTAATGGCTTCCGGCCAAAACAACAGATTGAAATGAGCCTTGCTTTTCTTCGTTGTCAGCAGTTAATGACGATTAAGTCGGTGCTTGAAACCGAGCAGACTGATGAGGCTGTTGTCAAGTGGTTTGATAGTTTTGAACAAAAAGCGCAAGACCAAGAGCAACAAGAAATTTTGAAACACGCCCTTAATATCAGTGTGGCTGAAAAAGATCAGGTTGAATTAATTCGGGCCTTATCTGAACAAAGGCGTTCTGAGAAATCTGCGCTTTATCAGCCTATTCAAAATTATCTTATTTACAATTTAGATACAAAAGCTTTACGAGGACTTTCTTTTGAGAGTAAAAAAGCACCTTTGGGTATCAATGGTGAAGGCTTAGATATTTTGCTGGCCAATTTTTCTGAACAGGAGTTGACTCAATTGCAAGAATACGCTTATTTTGTCAACTGGTTGGACGAGATTGTGTTAGATACAGACGATTTAATGATATTTTCCGATCTCAAACAAGGCAAAGGCCTCTCTAAACTTTATTTCAAAGATAGGTTTATGCGGAAAAAGAACAATATTTTTTCCGCTGAAAATGCGAATGAAGGGGTGTTGCATATTTTATTTTACTTGGCGCTGTTTATTAGTCACAAGACACCGACTTTGTTTGCGATAGATAATATTGAATCTCACCTGAATCCCCATTTATGTACGGCATTAATGAAAGTGATTTGCAAATTGGCTAAACAAACCAATAAACAGGCACTGATAACCACACATAACCCGGCAATATTAGATGGCCTTAATTTAAATGATGAGGATATCCGGCTATTTGAAATTTATAGAAATGATGAAGGCCATACCAAAACTCGTCGCATACAACTCAATCCGGAATCCAAGCCAATAAAAATCAAACTGTCTGAACTTTGGATGAGGGGTTATTTGGGCGCGATTTCCAAACAGTTTTGAAAAACATCGCCTATTTAAAAATAGGCGTTTAATCCATTCAAACGAACCTTGAAACAAAATCAAAACAGACTGATTGAAAGGCCAAAAAAAATGAGAATAGGACTGATTGCCGAAGGCACAACAGATCAAGCTGTATTAGAAAATGTTTTAAAAGGTTTGGGCTATGATGAAAGCGATCTGATTCCGATAAGGCCGGATTTATCAATGGATGAAACTGATAAACAATTTTATAACGTTAATACGTTTGGCGGTTGGGAATATGTTAAAAAAGATTGCATTGAACGTACTAAGTTAGACGAGTTTTTTATCATTGCTGACAACCAATCAATTATTATTCAAGTTGATACATTAGAAATCAATGAAAATCAGTCGTTAATAAAAAAGCCACAAAAACAAAATAATCCGAATTATGCCCAAGAATTGAAAGCTTATGCACAAACATTAAGACAATCTGTGATTGATATCATCAATGGATGGTTAGAAAACAATTATCAAGAAAAACTGTTCTATGCGATTTGCATAGAAGAAATGGAATCTTGGATTTTAACGATTTATACCCAAAAAGAGACTCTTCATGCCGCGAATCCTAAAGAAACATTAAGATATGTTTTAAAAGGGAAATTATCGGTTGGAGACAAGGGGTGTTATAAGGCGATTTCCAAACCGTTTAGAAAACGGAAAAAATTATTACTTTATAGTCAATTCAATGACAGTCTTCAAGCGTTTATTGACTCTTTTTCTTGAAAATTGTCGCGGCTCACCGTGCAGCATGTGGAATGACTTCGATATATCGTCAAATCGGGATGGCTTGTGAATGGCTATTTCGTGCAGTTGTTTCGCAAATCTTGGAAACGGAAGAAAAGCATGCTTTATTGATGGCAAACTATGTTTGGAAGTATTTCCATGATATGCATTTGCATCTTCAAAACTTGCGGAAAAATCTGAAGAAAGGGGCCGTGTTGTCGTACATTGTAGGTAATGCCAGTTTCTACTGGGTGCCGGTTGACACTTCAAAGCGACTTGAAGAGGCCTTAAAGTCTCTTGGATTCACGAATATCGGTAGCAAAGTGATCAGAAAATGCAATAGCAAAAAGGCATTATTTGAGTATTGCGTTTATGCGACATGGCAGGAAAGTAGAAAGTACGCGCCAAAGTTTTTTAATGTCAACCAAAATCAAGGCGAACAACTTGCTCTTTTGTAATGACAAAAGCAAGCTGCTAACAATTGGAGGTGACTTGGTATGATAATTTTGCGGTGGAGTGCCTGTTGTTTTTTCAACACAGAGAACACAGAGTACCACAGAGTATCACAGAGAATAATTCTCTAATTTTTAATTGTATCCTGATATTAAATATACTTGGCACTGTCATAAATTGCGCTTTTTTTAAAAGTTTCAAAGTACGCTTGTGATAATGCGTTGGAAAAGAATAAATAACATGTTGAAATCATTAGAGATAAAAAATTTTACCGTATTTGCAAATGCCGGCATTGAATTTTCAAAGGGGTTAAATGTCATTATTGGTGACAATGCGACTGGGAAAAGTCATTTGCTTAAACTTGGCTATAGTGTTATGTACCCATTCTCTCGACAAGATAAAATGGGCTATGGCAAAAATACTTTGGCTGATAAGTTGTCTGCTGTGTTTAAACCTAATAGTTTAGGCCATCTCAATCGCTATGGGAGTGGTTCTCAACCTACCCAAATAACAGTCACAATGGATTTACCAGATCGAGGTAATAGTTTTGGCGGGACAAAAACTTTTAGCTCGATCACTGAAACGGTTCAGTTTTCTTTTGCAAAAAATAGTCGCACGGAAATCACAATTGACCAAGCCGTTAGCCAGACGTTCTTAATCCAGACACCTGTCTTTATTCCATTGCGTGAAGTGTTCACACTACACCCTGAAATGACGGCCTTGTACGAAGAACGTTTTATGACGATTGATGAAACTTATTATGATTTATGCAAGGCGCTCAATTTTCCGTTGTTAAGAAAATTACCTTCAGAACTCAAAGAAATTATTCAACCCTTAGAAGCTGAACTGGGGGGCAAAGTCAGAATGGACAAGATGGGCTATTTTTACCTTGATATCCCCAAACGGGGTAAAGTTGAAATGTCCTTAGTCGCTGAAGGGTTCAGAAAGATTGCTATGCTAGTTTATCTGATTCAAAATGGCTCTCTGGCAAAAGGCAGTACCTTATTTTGGGATGAGACTGAAGCGAATCTTAATGCGAGAATTAGGGTAAAAGTGGCTAATGCGTTAGCTGCACTGGCTCAATATGGTATACAAATTATTCTGGCTACCCATGATTTTTTCTTGATGAAGGAATTATCGTTACTGATAGAATCCACCTCTAAAATGCCCGCCCGCTGTTTTAGTCTTAATCCCAATAATCCAACAACTGGTGTAGTAATAGAAGAAGGCCGTATTTTGGAAGATTTGAATACTATCATTGTACTAGATGAAGTCTTGGCACAAGATGATCGAGAACAGGATTTTTATTATAAACGCGATACGCAAATTTTATCAGTTCAGAGTGGAAAATGATCATTATCAAAGAAGGAAAATTGACCTTTCAATTTCCGTCTGATTGGCACGTTTGCAAATACGACGATGAAAACCATTTTTATCATAATCAGGTTTGCCAATGTCAAGGCACAAAAGCTGTTGACATTTTAGCCTGGACAGGTAGCCAATTATTTATGATAGAAGCTAAGGATTTTAGAGGTGATCGAATAAAAAATAAGGCACGTCTTTCTAAAGGTGAACTCATTATTGAAGTGGCTCAAAAAGTAAGAGATAGCTTTTGTTGGACTCTATGGCGCTCATCGCTGTTTCAATAAAGAACTACAAGCCTTTTGCCATCAACTTTTTACTGGAAAACATCAAGCAATCAAAGTGGTTTTATTGTTAGAAGAAGATATGCTTCCTTCAAATGACTTGAAAAGTTTGAAACAGAAACGGGGTGCTTTAGCAAGGGCTATCCATAAACAATTAAAATTTTTAAGTATTCATTGCTACGTGCATAACTGTCATGATTTACCAAAGCATTTTCAATGGAGCATTAAATGAATTTAGCTCTTTACCGCAAAATAAATTTTGCACTCCAAGAAGGCCGCAAAATAAATTTGGAACGAAAAGAGGGCCGCAAAATAAATTTTGCACTCCAAGAAGGCCGCAAAATAAATTTTGCACTCCAATAGCGGGCCTTCAAAATTTATCTTGATGATCCTTTTTTTATAAATGCGCCCAGAAAGGTTTATGTGTGAATAAAATTGATCAATTAGGCGTTGATGTTTTGAATGGTGCTTATCCTGATGCGATACAAACGAGGTTGAGTACTTTAGATGGCCTCTCTAATCGCTTGAAAGCAAGCTTTCGTTTCAATCCGATTATTCTGGCTGCATCACGCTATCGGTTTTTGAATGCGCTTGCGCGGCAGCGTCAGGCAATAGATTCTCTGGATAAAGCAAGCTGGAATAGCACTTTGTTGGAGACGCGGCATCAGTTGATGCGATATGGCTTTCTGCCTGATTTAGTGGGGCGTGTGTTTGTATTGCTGGTGCGTATTTGGGGGCAAAATTTGTCAAATCAGGTTGCTTGGGCTGCGTTTTTGATGCTCAAAGGCTGTGCTGTGGAATCGGCTGAAGAAATAGAAGGGGCTATGCTGTTGTGTGTTTGCACTCTGGCTTTGATTGGTGTGCCGGTGCATTGGCTTGTGTCAGATGAACGTCGAGTTATGGCGTTGGCGAAAAAGCATGGGCCTTTTTTTCAAGCACTGGGCATCGCGTCACCTGTTACCTTTGGTGAGAAAGAGGTAGAGGAATATGAGTTTGCCGGGGTACTGATTCTGACTGTTGAACGTTTGGCGCAAATTTATTTACAGGATAAGTGGACTTTAGGCGGTAAGCGAGGCCGTTTAGGTTTATTGCTTAAGAAACTGGGTGGCGAGGCTTCGCCTTTTTCTCAGTTACAAATGCCGGGATTGTGCTTTGCGTTGATTGAAAATCTGGATTTCTGGTTAATGGAGAAAGCGTTTTCAATTGTTGATGTGGAGAAGGGAAAGCAACAGATCACGTTGTACGAGTTGTTTTGCCGTTATCAGCGTTGTGCGGGGAGTTTGTTAGGTTCTGCCCGTTTGAATACCGTTTTATGGGAGAACTACCAAGTCGCTCCGGTTGTTTTGTCGCGTAAGAAAACGGTTGATAAGCCGAGTCGGGTTGATTTTTTCCAAAGCTTAGAACAGAAGTGGCGTGCTATCGCTGAAAGGTTGGTATTGGCGAGTCAATCGGGTGAGAAAACGTGTTTGATTGTCACTTCTTCTGAATCATTGGAGCAGTTGTCTCTTATGACTCTGGATTTGGCGCGTACCAAAGTTATGGTGAAGGCTATGCAAGGTGAAGTGGCTGATGAATTTGAGAAGGGTAGCCTGATTGTGTTGGGTGAGCCTTTCCCATGGTTGGGATTGGAAGCGTGGTTAAATAATAGCCGTTGCCAGTTGCTCATCGCTGATTTTTGCGATTCGCTTCGCGTATTGCAGCATTTGGAACGGATTATGGCCCATTCACCAGGCCTTTCAGTAAACCTGCTCTTTTCTCTGGAAGATAAAGGGTTGCAGCAGTACGAAGCGCTGTCTGGTTATGATTGGCTAAGGCAATGGTTGGTATGGCGTGAAACGCTCAATGGTAGGCTAAGTCATTGGTTATTAAGGAGATTACTCACTCAGGTGGAAGCGAGACGCAGGAGACTGCACGGTGAAACGAGTCGTTGGTTGTGGCAACGGGAGAGAATGTATTCTTTTAGTAGGAAATCAGATGAGGCTAAATAAACTAAGTTGGATTGTTCATAAAAATCATTTCTGGGCAACCACAAGGGATTGCCCCTACAAGGGCAACCACAAGGGATTGGCCCTACAAGGGCAACTATTAATGCTTTTCCTCAAATAAGAATAGGTTTGAGGGGTTCACAAACGAACCCATTTTGGCCTGTTTATACTTTGCCAGGCCTGGGTGATGCTGTGTGAAAGAAAAGTTTGGCAGTTTGCCTAGTGCAAGAGAGCGAAAATATCGAGACCCCCTCAGCCAACAGCTAAAGCAGTTGTCTAAAAGCTTAAGTCACCTAAAGGTGACTACATCCCCACAATCGTATTTATTAGCATCATTCTTATAATTAAATTGTGGCGTACTATTCACAATTATAATTTGCGCTTTTTTGAAAGTATAAATCCATTTAAAGTTGCTCGTTTTAGAAAAAACGTGCAGCATGTTAGTCACCTTTAGGTGACTTGAGCTTTTAGACAACTGCTTTAGCTGTTGGCTTTTGATGGCTGGGTGGTCTGGATATTTCCGCTGCACTAGCCTGTTTGCTTTACCTTTTTTACATAGTCTTTTGCCCACCGATATTTCACGTTGTCTTCTTCCAGCAGAAATGTGGCGATTTCTTCGCGTTTTTGCTCATTGAGCTTCCAGATAATTCGCTTAGTGCCATTCAGGTCTTTTTGAAGCCGATATTGCACGATTTCTAAGCATTGGGTTTGATCAGCTTTCTCAATAATTCGCTTAATTTCGGCATCCTCATCTCTGGGAGAGGCTTCGCGTTTAATGGCCTCTTCAAAGTATTCATCACCCTGAACATATCTACCCGTTTCATAACATAAGGCACCCATCAATGTGTAAGGGTGATGAGTGTTAGAGTGAGCGTTAATCGCTTGCAAGGCACATTGTTCTGCTTGATCAAGCGCTCTCATATCTCGAAGAGCACCGCCTTTCGTGGTTAATAAGGCTGACTTTAATCGCTTGTCCTTGATTTTGTTAAATTTCAGCGTGTCCGTCTGTTTGAGTGCTTGTTCCGGTTCACCTGCTTTACGCCAATGACTGCTGGCATTGGCTAAATTCCATTTATTGTCGGAACGTTTGTATTCATGTTCATAAAAACTGGCCTCGTTTTTGTGGTAGCTGGTGAAAATCTTCTGTTCGGGGTATAACAGTTTTTCCGCGTGTAGCCAAGCGGCCTCTTCTGGCACCAGTCGCTTTCCCTTATCCAGTTTTTTCAGAATGGGGTACAATTTGGAGTCATAAGAAAGCAGTTTGTCTTGCTTGAGACAGTCCAAAACGTCATATTCCTTGGTCAACTGAGTATAATGCTCAATGCCTTGGAACAGCATCAAGAGTTCTTGAGAGCCCAGTTGTTTTAGCCAAGCAATATTAGCCTGTTCTAATGGCTGTCCATTTTTAACCTTTAACAGCAAATTCGCCAGATATTTCTCAATCGCTATCACAATCGTCTCAGTCAGTTTGCGCTTCTTTAAAAACTGACTATCTGCTTCATTGATCGGTTTGCCGGCATCAATGTTTTTGAGAATGAGGTAGACATGACTAGAGGGAGACGATAGCTTATATTGTGTTGCTTTATACTGCTTTTTGAGTTCAGCAAAGTGCTGTTTTTGTTTGCGGACTTGTGCAATTTTAAGCGTTTCTACCAGATCATGTTCTTTCAACCAATTGCATTCAGCTTGACTTAACAGTATATCTGCATCAAGGTTTTCCAGAATTTTAGAGAGTGGACTAGAAACAGAGGAATCTGAATATTGAGTCGCTTGGTACTTAGCCTTGAGTTTTGCAAAATGCTCTTCTCGAACGGATTCTTGTTGCTCGAAAATGGCCAGCGTTTCCAAGAGTTCGTTGGATTTGAGCCAGTTAATCTCCGTTTCACTTAACCGTTTTTCACTCTCAAGTTGCTTTAAAATGGGATACAGTGGACTCGACAGAGAGGAATCTTGATATTGAGTTGCCCGGTACTTAGCCTTGAGTGTCAAAAACTGTTCCATTTGTCGAGCGATGACTCTCAAATTGTGCAGGTAATTATATTGTAGCCATTTCATTTCTGAATCCGTGAGCGGATATCCCGATTCCAGTTTACAAAGTATCAAAGAGAGAGGACTATTTTGCCAAGGCAAAATATGGCTTATTGCGTGGTACTGGGATTTGAGATGAGAGATTTCAAGATCGATTTCTTGTTCTCTATCTGCTTTATTCTGCCAGAGTTCTTGAAGAAGCTGATGCTCTTTAAGCCAATCAACTTCAAAGGGTAATAAGGCCAGTCCCAAGTCAAGTTTTCGTAGAAGCAAATACAGCGGACTATTAGGTGAGGATTCTTCAAAGTCACTCACTTGATATTTCGCTTTAAGCGTTGCAAAATGTTGTTCTCGATTTGTCATTGTTAGTCATATTGAAGTTTGGTTGTTATATAAGTAACGGTATTATAGCATTTTTATATTGGGTGAAAGACATTTTTTGATTTGGAACCCTTAACACCTATCTACTTTTTTTTCAACACAGAGGGCACAGAGGGCCACAGAGGGCCACAGAGAATAAGTCATTCACACAAAAACTGGGGCATAAATTTGATTTTTTTATTGTGATATAAAGGGGGCTTTGAAAATCGTGCCATGCACAATTTCACGATTTCACGCGCGAAACAAAGCGCGTGAAATAAAGTTTTTTAAGCAAATACTTTTGCGTGAAATGCACCTACAAGGGCAACTGTGTGAAAGAAAAATTTGTCTGATGAGTTTGCCTAGCCTGTTTGCTTTACCTTTTTTACATAGTCTTTTGCCCACCGATATTTCACGTTGTCTTCTTCCAGCAGAAATGTTGCGATTTCTTGGCGTTTTTGCTTATTGAGCTTCCTGATAATTCGCTTAGTGCCATTCAGGTCTTTTTGAAGCAGATATTGCACGATTTCTAAGCATTGGGTTTTATCAGCTTTCTCAATAATTCGCTTAATTTCGGCATCCTCGTCTCTGGGAGAGGCACCGCGTTTAATGGCCTGTTCAAAGTATTCATCACCTTGAGCATATCTACCCGTTTCATAACATAAGGCACCCATCAAGGTGTAAGGGTGATGAGTGTTAGAGTGAGCGTTAATCGCTTGCAAGGCACATTGTTCTGCTTGAACAAGCGCACTCATATCTCGAAGAGCACCGCCTTTCGTGGTTAATAAGGCTGACTTTAATCGCTTGTCCTTGATTTTTGTTAATTTCAGCGTCTGTTTGAGTGCTTGTTCCGGTTCACCTGCTTTACGCCAATGACTGCTGGCATTGGCTAAATTCCATTTATTGTCGGAACGTTTGTATTCCTGTTCATAAAAAGTGGCCTCGTTTTTGTGGTAGGTGGTGAAAATCTTCGGTTTGGATAACAGTTTTTTCGCGTATAGCCAAGCGGCCTCTTCTGGCACCAGTCGCTTTCCCTTATCCAGTTTTTTCAGAATGGGGTACAATTTGCAGTCATAAGAAAGCAGTTTGTCTTGGTTGAGACAGTTCAAAACGTTATATTCCTTAGTCAATTGAGTATAATGCTCAATGCCTTGGAACAGTATCAAGAGTTCTTGAGAGCCTAGCTGTTTTAGCCAAGCAATATTAGCCCCTTGGAACAGTATCAAGAGTTCTTGAGAGCCTAGCTGTTTTAGCCAAGCAATATTAGCCTGTTTTAACGGCTGTCCATTTTTAACCTTTAACAGCAGCGTTGCAAAATGTTGTTCTCGATTTGTCATTGTTAGTCATATTGAAGTTTGGTTGTTATATAAGTTTTTGTATTGTAGCATTTTTCGATTGGGTGAAAGACATTTTTTGATTTGGAACCCTTAACACCTATCTACTTTTTTTTCAACACAGAGAGCACAGAGGGCCACAGAGGGCCACAGAGAATAAGTCATTCACCCAAAAACTGGGGCATAAATTTGATTTTTTAATTGTGATATAAAATATAAAATGGATAGGTGGCAGTCATTTTAGGAAATGAGATGATGTTAAATAAACTCAGTTGGTTTGTATGCCTGATAGGCATGATAGGTTTGAATTATAATACGCTTGCTTTGGCAGAATTGGATTGTGTTATTGAACCGCAGAGTGTGGTGGAAATCACCAGTGCAACTGCGGGGCTTTTAGATGCGGTATTAGTTGAACGTGGGGAGCAGGTTAAAAAAGGACAGTTGTTGGCACAGTTGTACAGTGAAGTAGAGAAGGTGAATGTTAAACTGGCTAAAATACGGGCGACTTCTAAAGCCAATATTTTGGAAAAAAAAGCACGTTATCAATTAAGTCAACGTACACAGATACGTGTTGAAGAATTGTTTAAAAAGGATGCTATATCGGAAAAGGATCGCGATGAGGCGCGAACTAAAACCATTGTGGATCAATATGAACTGGAAAACGCTAAAGTCAACTATCAGTTAGCGCAATTAGAATTAAAGCGAACCGAGGAAGTTTTAAAGTTGCGTTCAATTTTGAGTCCTATTGATGGTGTTGTTGTTGAGGTGATTAAATCATCTGGGGAATATGTTCATGTGGTGGATGAGCAGCCTATATTAAAATTGGCTAAAGTCGATCTGCTTTTTGTGGAAGTCATTGTACCTGTTTCACTATTTGGGATGATTAAGCCGGGCATGTCTGCTACGGTGGTACTTGAAGAACCGATTGGTGGTGAATATGTGGCGAAGGTGGTTATTGTTGACCCAATTGTGGATGCGGCAAGTGGTACTTTTGGTATTCGGCTTCATTTACAAAACAAGGATTATGCTATCCCGGCCGGATTGCGTTGTCGAATTGGGGATTGGTTATAATGATCTTTAACTTAAAAGATATACTGCACATGGGCATAACTTTTCACTTAAGAAGTTTTGCGCGCAAAAACTTACTTAAGTTATTGAATTTAAAAATAAGATTATAAATAATAGAGTTTATACTCGGCGCGGGAATAAACTTAGCTTTTATAATTATTTTGGCAACCCCAGGTTGCACCTGGGGCTATTCACATTCAACCCCTACGGGGTTGCGCGTTTTAAGTTTATCGATTTTTATTTGAGATTTGCCTTTGTACGTAATGCAATCGGAAAAGGCTATAGCTAAAAGTTGGTGTGCCCGCGTGCAGTATATACCGATTTAACGTAACTCATTGATTTGCATAATATTATCATTTTTATAATAGATCATAAAATCAAGCACTTATAATTAAATCGGTATATATATATAATGACAGAGGCTTCGATGTTTTTTTATCTTGTGTACCTTTCATCGATCTTAAGGTGTGATGAATGTAGGTTAAAAGTATAACATTGATAAAAAAAATCAGCGTGGAACAGAAGCTTAGCGGGTGTGATTAAAAGTACATGGCTTTTTTATTTTAAAAAAAAACTTAAAACGCACAACCCTGAAGGGGTTGAATGTGAATAGCCCCAGGTGGAACCTGGGGTTCCTGGCCATGCCGTTTTAATCACACCCAAGCTTAGCAAAGCAAAATCATGAGAAGAAGCCGAATCAGTGTTCTATCTTATGACCCCTGATAATTGATTTCCGATGCGTCGTTTTTGCGCGCAAAAACTTGTTAAGTGGAACTGATAATTGTTCATTGAGAACTGATGTGATAATAAATCCGCGCTTTTCTAAACGTTTTGCTTTGATGTTGATGATCATGCATTGTGGGGCCTTGTTATTGTTGTTGCCTTTGACTTTGCCCTTGAGTATGGCGCTCGCTCTTGCCGTTAAATTGGCTTTAGGGCTTTTGGTATTAGCCAGTGCTTGGTACACTACGCATCGATATCTATTATTAATTAATCATCCACTAGATGCTTGTGTTTTGCATTGTGAACCAAAATGGCATTGGATAGAACTTAAATCGGGCGAAATCGGTAAAATCGCATCGGGTAGTTATAGTCATCCACAATTAGTGGTGTTAAGACTGACTTATCTTGATCATGTCAGATTGAAGTCAAAAGATAACACTAATCCTGTTGTTAAGCCGCTTGAAAGAGATAAGAAGTCGTCACGTTTTAAACAAAAATTTGCCACCCAATGTACCTCTTTTCAAAAGCTTCGCAAAGTCCGTTTTTATGGGTGTTTTGTTAAAGTGTTATTGATGACTTTTTTGGGTATAGAACGTAAAAGTCAGGCGCTGATTATTTTTCCTGATGCCTTGGATGTGGAGACATTCCGTAAATTGCGTGTGGCTATACGATATGCTAATGATCCGCCTCAAGATGCTGATAATTTTATAAAATCAATAGAACGCTGATATTTCACATTTAGCGTAGTACCACGCGCCGTAAATGAATCCGATTATTCAGTTCTAATTGTTAATTGTTAATTGTTAATTTATTACTTGCAGCCTGGTGTTCTGCACCGCGCAGGAATCCTATTATTCATATCAGAGTCTTTTATATTGCGTTACAGTTACATTAACTGATGACCTATAAATAGAATCAAATACATATCAATAAATGATATTTTTATTATGTTTATAAAAAACATTATATAACTATTTGTCGTTAACAATTAATAATTAACAATTTTCACCGGTCAAATTATTATCCGATATATTAACGGCGCGTGGTAGTAGTCTCTCTTAGGTTCAAGTGAAACGCAGTTTAGTTGTCCAAGTTGCCCAAGGCCAGAATAGATATAAAATTCTGAACAAATGAACTAACTATTTTTTTGAACAAAACTATATTTAGCGTAGCCCACCTTCGGTTCAGGCAAAAACTTTTGCATGAAATATTGAACAGTCACTGTTCATGCCTGTTTTGAGAGAAATACCGTTTTTGCGCGCAAAAACAGTATTTCACAGCGAAGCTAAATGTGAAATGCTGATTCTCATGATTTAGCGAAGCCTTTTTTAGGTTTCGCTGATTGAATTTTTATTCTGATATATTTTTCAGCTCAATCTGATTGAGCACGACACTTTTTACAAACTTCTAATACGCTTGCTGAATTGTGTTATAACAGTTAGAATTTTCAATTTACTTTTTCAGGCTTGCCTGAAAATCATTCTCAAACTAAATTGGGTGTATTTTATACCACACAAAAAGGAGGCTTTTGATGAAGAGAATTATAAAAGTCTTATCTCTTTCAATCATTTTCATCGTGAGTAGCGTGAGTGCGGGCGAGTCTGGGCTATTGCTAGGCTTGCGTTATGGGGCCAATTATGATGTATCGGCTACGCTTTTAGATGACAATGCGCTTGAGGGAATACGACAAGCTTCATCTTATCGCACGTTTTGGATACGTGCTGAAAATGGAGAAGTTGAGTTGGCGGCCGAAAGGACTAATTTATTAGTGCCGCAGGATGACGGATTTTGGCGGATAGATGTGAAGCACAGTGTTTACAATGATTTTACTGAGGATTTTGTATGGATCAATCCTGCGCCCGATCCTGATGCGATTTCTAATCCTTTCCTGGCTGAACAAGAAGGGATTCATGCTTTTGATGTGTCATTGCTCGTTAAAGAACAAAGCATTACGCCGACGCTTGGAGAATATTGTGAGGGGCAGGCTTCTCGCGATATTTTATTTGTGGGTAATCAATACCTATCAGTAGGTTACGTTCGTAGCGACATCTGTAGTGGTTTTATGGACGGTTCGACGGATAGTGCATTGCAAATGCTTTCACTAGAAGAACTGGATGCCGTTGATATAGCAACTCTGTTGGATCAGAAGCGGGCTTTCAAACATGCTGCAAAAGCTCACAAAAAAAGACACGGTGATAGTGGAGATTGGGGTGATGTGAGCGGTGGGATTGTGCGTCACCAAGGGCAATGGGTTGTTAAAGGCCATTTTCCAAGGAATGAGGGGGGATACACACATTTTGATGTGCCAGCAGTAGCGGTGTCTCAAGATTTAGTGTTCCATAATGAACTCTATCCTAATTGGAAGACGATCAGAAAGCATGTTCCTGATGTGGTTGATGCTTTCAGTTCACCGGCGAAGGATTTGTTGCTGGTGTTAACTGAAACGGGTAGTTTACTGGCTTTTACCGTTAAAAAGGGCAAAATCAGCCCTCAACCGGCATTGCATATTTTGTTCAAATATCCGGTAACGACTGTTATGGCCCGTTGGGCTGAAGGTCAATATGTGTCGAATTGGACTGAAGAACTGGATAATTTAGGCAACAAGCCTAAACAAACTTGGTTTACTGAAGCTTCAATTTCCAGTATTGAGGAGGCACCTAAAGTCATCGGTGTGGTTGTGACACAGGGTAAAATGTTAAACATTCGTCAAGGCATTGGTGAACACACTAAACCGATTGCTAAAGTCAAAAAAGGTGTGAAGGTTGATATCTTGGATGTCTTGGGGCAATGGTACAAGGTTGAACTTGATGAGGGATTGGTGGGCTATGCCCATAACGATTATGTCAAAATTTTGCCGAATTTGCCGTACATTCAACAAGCTTGCCCAGTTGATCATTGTACTTATGGCAATTGGACGTTGAAACAATCGACTATACTTTATGCACAACCTTCATTTAAGGCCGATGCTTTAGAAACGCTGAATGCTTCGCAAGTGGTGCAAGCCCTGAATGGCGAAATACAGACTTCAGAATTTGGTGAAATTGAGGTGATTAAATCACAGGTTGAACTGACAGATGATAACCAAAAACTGAGTTTATCTGAGGGTGATAAGCTGTTCGATTTAGAATCGGTGGGTTTGGATATGCATCTGGTGTGGTATAACGGTGATCTGTATTACCTGAATAATGGTTGGGATGCGGATAGGTTGAATGAAGCTGATCGTTGGGGTTCGCAGGTGACAGATCGTAAAACGGATTGGTGGGTTAAAGTCAATGTGCCTGAAAAAAATATCAGCGGTTGGATTGCTAATCCAGAAGCGGATGGGATGAGTTTGTATCAATGAGATTGTAGAGACGCGATGCCTCGCGTCTCTGGTTTTATCGCGTCTCTTGTTTTAATACTCGATACCGCAGTTTTTAAGAGATGATTTTTATAAATTTTAATAAATCAATAAGTTAGAGAACATCCTGACATGCACTACATAGCGTGATGTCTTGTTTAACCTGTTGGTTTTAGGTGGTTTTAGAAATGCAAGAAATAAAAACTGCGGTATCGAGTAATAGGATCGTTTTAATGGGATCGTAGAGACGCTATCGCGAAGCGTCTCTACGGCTAGAAATCCGATTTTTTGAAAAAATCGGTTTTTTTTAATATCATCAAGAGTACCGGATTTCTCTAACGGAACCGGAACAACTATATATTTAATACCCCAGTTACAAACCCAATCTCGCAATTTAATACCCCAGTTATAAACCCAATCTCGCAAATTACAAACATTCTCCCGCAAAGTAGATATTTAATTCTCAATTTAATTCACAATTCACAATTCCCTTTCAACTATGAAAAATGTGACTTACCGCATAATTGGTGGTACCCGTCGTGCTGATTATATTATCTTAGCACTCTCTATTTTCTTTACTCTGCTTGGCTTGTTCGCAGCTTATCAAATGGAACACCAAGGACATGTTATAACCGGCATGAATAACCAAATTGTGTGGGGAATGCCACATGTTTTTGCTATCTTTCTGATTTTAGCAGCCTCTGGGGTACTCAATGTAGCATCAATCAGTTCTGTGTTTCGCAAAACCTTTTATCATCCTCACGCTCGTTTATCAGTTTTACTGGCGATAACGATGCTTATTGGTGGTTTGACTGTGTTGATACTTGATTTAGGTCGTCCAGATCGCCTTGTTGTTGCGATGACTAATTACAATTTTAAATCCATTTTCGCTTGGAATATCTTTTTATATAATGGTTTTATTGCAGTATGCGTTTTGTATTTGTGGTTTATGATGGAACGCCAGAAGCTGCGTTATTATCCTATCGTGGGTTTTGTTGCCTTTATTTGGCGTTTGGTTCTCACAACGGGTACTGGCTCAATTTTTGGTTTTCTGGTAGCGCGGGAAGCCTATAACACTGCTCTTCTGGCTCCCTTGTTTATTGCCCTGTCTCTCGCTTTGGGATTAGCAGTATTCTTGCTGGTGCTAATTATGGAATTTCGCTCTCTGGGAGACGGGGTATTGCAACGGCCCAAAATCCTGTTAGGCATATTCATAAGTACCGTGTTTTATTTTGTACTGGTTTATCATCTCACCCATCTCTATTTTACGAGTCGTCAAGGGATTGAATACTTTATTTTAGGGGGCACGGGTGGTATGTGTGCGGTATTGTTTTGGGCCGGTTATGTTTTATTAGGAACAATACTCCCGTTGCTACTTCTTTATCATGAAAAATTTTCTCACAACCGTGCAAGCATTGTATTAGCCGCTTTGCTAACTATTGTGGGTGGGTTTTCCTTACTGTATGTCATTATTATTGGTGGGCAGGCTTATCCGTTAGATTTGTTCCCCCAAATGATCGTGACTTCTTCCGGCTTTTTTGATGATGTATCCAGACATATTTACACGCCTAGTGGTTGGGAATTTATGTTAGGTATAGGCGGTATTGCGATTTCAGCATTGCTCACTATGTTGGCTCTTAAAATATTGCCATTTGTGCCCCACAGTTTGGCTGATTTTGAAGTTGAATCGGAATTTATGAAGTAGAGACGCACGGCTGAAAGCTTAAGTCAGGTGGTGGTGACTACCTCCCCACAATCGTATTTTCAACTTGAGCTTTTAGCTGTTGGCTATCTGTTATGTCAGTAAGAAGTGGATGAAGTAAGTTATTGATTTTATAATTCTTGAAAGCCTTTAATAATGAACAAATGAACAATTTTCTATCCCATTCAACAGCCCACGCTTGCTGATTTTCACTAGGTGCTGAAAATCAGCACCTGTGCTGATTTTCAGCACCTTTAAATATCTCATTGATTAATAAGCATAAATTGGTTGAAAATCGGCATTTTTTGACCATAACGGTGCTGATTTCAGTACTTTGCTTTCCATTTTTCAGTGACGTTTTTAGATTAATTCTTTATAAATCAACAAGATAACAATTTGGCACATCCGTTGCATTATTTGTTATATCAAATAATTAAGTCATAAATTTTTTATTGACCTTTAATGATTGAACTTTATGATAACCTTTAGTTTACCATTCAAACCGGTTTTTGAATCTCGGTTTATCATATCCAGTCGTCATTATTAATTATTAGTTAGCCAAATGCTTGAACATGAGCCGAATGTTTTATGGCAATGCGAGCAGCTTTGAATTTGGTGATATCCATTCGTTTTAGAATCCAAAGTTTAACTGGCGTAAAAGCCAAAACAGAATTAACGGTTAATCAAACTGATGAATAGCTAATGGCTCTGATTGAGGGCCGGTTGGCTTGAGGGGGTTTGATTACTGTTGATGAAGGGTGCTATTAATTGGTAATTGGTAATTTTAATTAATAGCGTTTCCCGATTGAATGAAGTACAAATGAAGTACAATTATTTTTGTTACAAATTTATTTTGCTTCGCTGCCTTGGAATGCCTGTTATTTTGCGAAGGCCTTTGGAATGCCTGTTATTTTGCGAAGGCCTTTGGAATGCCTGTTATTTTGCGAAGGTGAAGTGTACGTCATGAGATCGGAAAACGCTATAATAGCACAAAAGCAGAGGCTGTCGAATGTTGATCGGCAACCTCTCATCATATTAATTAACCACATTTAGGGGAATTAATAATTATGAAATCGTACATGAATAAGTGTCCGGTTGCAAACCGGCACCAATCTCTGGATGAACCGCCTAATCGGTGGCGATTCTTTGTCGAATGGCTATTTGATAGCCTTACGCCGGGTGTGCCGGTGGCATCTACTATGGGGGCTAGTTCCCTGAAATCTCCTGCATCAATTTGGCGTGGTGTTGTGTTTATTGCCCTTGTCGTGGGTATGATGGCGATGGGGCGTGTTGCTTGGGCTGACTTGAATGATGGGTTAGTTGCCTATTACCCGTTTGAAGGAAGTGCCAATGATGAAAGTGGCAATGGGCTTGATGGAACGGTTAATGGTGCGATTTTGACTGAGGATCGGTTTGGGAATGCTCACAGTGCTTATAGCTTTGACGGCAATAGTAGTAGTATAGTAGTATCTAGCAGTTCTTCATTAAATCCTGTTGACCAATTGTCTATTGCTTTTTGGATAAATATTGAAGATACAACGAATAGATTCTCTTTTATACTTCATAAGGGAGGTTCTAATGTTGTGAATAGTTTTCAAAACAGAGAATATGGTGCATACATGGACGGCCTTAGATTTATTGTAGCATCAGCTGGAAATAGCTCTGGTCAACATTACTTGTATAGTTCTGCTGCCAAATTAGGGGAATGGATTTTCTATACTGCTGTTATAGATAGACAAAATCATTCCATGAAAATTTATCTAAATGGTACGTTAAATGCTGAAAAGGATGAATCATATTCTTCATTTAACAATAATGACTATGATTTGGTATTTGGAGGCAGAGGAGAAGGTCATAGTAGTTATTCTCCATTTAATGGTAAACTTGATGATGTTTGCATTTACAACCGCGCCTTATCCGAAAACGAAATCCAATCGCTTTACACGGGTGTTGATGAATGTAACTCACCACCACAGCCACCCGTAAACGTAGCTCCGGCATCATGCCAACTCTACGCCGTCAACGACAAAGGACTCAACAACTCGCAGTTCTTTACAGTGAATCTTGATGATCTCACAGTCAGCGAGTTAGGCCCCATGTACGAGGGACACGATATTGAGGCCCTTGCCATTCATCCCGAAACGAATATGATTTACGCCGCGTCGGGGGACAATGTGACGAATGGGAAACAGGGATACTTCTATAGAGTGGATGGAGAAACGGGTGAACTCTTCCCAGTCGGTAGCACTGGCTTTAAGGAAATTGAAGACCTGACTTTTAGCCCTGACGGTACATTATATGCGTGGGCGAAAGGCGATGGACTGATAACGATTGACGACTTTGGAACAAGTGGAACCAGTGCTGCTTTAAGTAGTACATTGATATTACCTTATAAAAAACCACTAATAGAAGGGCTTACCTTGAAGAAGAACGAAGGTAATGTCTTTTTCGGTGCCGTTGGCACCGATCTCTGGCAATATGACAGGGATACCGATACTTTAGACGTGCTTTGCCCCAACAAGCTGCTTGGCGAAACCGAGGCATTAGAAATCACGCCAAATGGCCTGTTGCTGATAGGTACTCATCAAGTGCCCTTTGGTTTACACGCCTTTGATGTCCAATCGTGTCAAGTCATTGAGGCTGATGAAACGTTGTCCAATAAGTTTGATGATGTGGAAGGTATCGCGTTACCCGTGAAGGATTGTCCATCAAGCATTTTTTCTAGTTGCGATTGCGATGACGATACTTTTATCCCGGATTGCAAGGATTGTGGGGGCGGTACTTGCGGGAGTTTAGCCCAAGAGGACTTACAAGTCTTTGAAACCATTTTTATGGAACCGTTTGTCCTCTATATGGCTATTAGAAGCATGGTTGTTGTGGATTATGACATTATGGGAGAATGGCCTATCCCACTCTCTAGCAGTATAACGCCACCGACTGGTAACTACACCGCTGGCTTTGTAACTGGCGAACCACCGTTATACATTGAAGCCACCATGAGAAGCGAAGCTGAACTGGAAGCCGCACTGGCAGCCTTTAACCTAGACAAGGCTAACAAAGCTTGTTTAGCAGAAGTAGCCGGCAAAGTCATCCGTTTCATCTTCAATCCAGACACCAGAATCTGGTCATGCAGTGTTAATATACCTAACGGTGTACCACCACAGCATCTGGACTTGTTTCCGATGAAATGTGATTAACGGGCTATTTTTCACGACTCTGGAGTCCAAAGCAGAAGCTTTGGACTTCTGAACACCGCTGACGGCAAACTATACTGCCAACCGTCACAATTTGCGCTTGTTGGAGTGCAAAATTTATTTTGCGCTTGTTGGAGTGCAAAATTTATTTTGCGCTTGTTAGGAGTACAAAATTTATTTTGCGCTTGTTGGAGTGCAAAATTTATTTTGCGCTTGTTGGAGTGCAAAATTTATTTTGCGCTTGTTGGAGTGCAAAATTTATTTTGCGCTTGTTGGAGTGTAAAATTTATTTTGCGCTTGTTAGGAGTACAAAATTTATTTTGCGCTTGTTGGAGTGCAAAATTTATTTTGCGTGGCAACTTTGGCAACTTAAACTTTCCAAAAACATGGCACGATTTATCGCGGCCCTCTTCAGAAAAATAACTTTTCACGCAAAAGTTCGCGGAGCGAACTGGGCGCATGCATTCCCACAAAAAGGGTCATTATCAATCTTGGCGATTAGCAAAATAACATTCACTAAAAGCGGGCCGCAAAATAAATTTGGAACGAAAAGCGGCAAAATAAATTTGGAACGAAAAGCGGCAAAATGAATTTGGAACGAAAAGCGGCAAAATAAATTTGGAACGAAAAGCGGCAAAATAACAGATGCACTCCAAGCGGCAAAATAAATTTTGCACTCCAACGCAAAATGCACTCCAAGGCAAAATGAATTTTGCACTCCAACGCAAAATAAATTAAATTTGGAACAAAAATACGGCTTGTAACAAAGACGTAAGATAATTTGGAACAAAAAAGCTTAAGCCGCTTTAATGCGTGAAATGATTATTCTGACAATCAATAGTTCAACGCATTGCAAAATGAATTAGGGTTGTGACGCTTTCATAGCCTCTATTTGTTGTGCCATTTTCTCATTTTGCTGTTGTAATTCTTTAATGGCTTCAACCAAGACGGCGGTCAGTTTACCATAAGCGATGGATTTGTAGCCTTCGGAGTCGGTGGAAACTAATTCTGGTAGTCCCTTTTCGACTTCTTGGGCGATTAAACCAATTTGAGTGTCTGTTCCTTGTGCGTTATCTTTCCATTTGAAACGGACACCGCGCAATCCTTGCAGTTTGGTGAGAGCCTTTTCAAGGGTGTGGATGTCTTGTTTGTGGCGTTGATCGGATGGGCTGACGTTGTTTCCTCGAATGGTGCCTGCCACATCTAGTTTGTATTGTGGAGTTGTTGTGGCGATGCCGACGTTGCCAGTTGTTGTAATAGTTCCATTATAATCATGTATCAATACGTTGTTTTGATTAGTTGTAGTAGGAGGAGTATTATAAACAAATTCCCATACAAAATCAGAAGATTTTTTTGCTTTCCAGCCACTATATTCAGCGGTGAAATGATCAAAATACCATTTGCCCCCCCCTGAGCCAATGGTAATTATTACCTTCCCATCTTCAAGTCCAATTCCTACTGGATCAGATGTTCCCTCCGTATGACATGCGCTACTGATTAAAGTTGAACCAGTATAGGCATATCCCCCACACCTTATATCTACAGGAGTCCCCCCCGTACCATACCTATATCCCTTTATCTTTATCGAAAACATATTCCCTTCATTATGAACGATTGGAGTTTTTAATTTCATATAACCGGGAACCCACGGACCTTGTGGTGCTGTACGAAGATTGTGCCATGGCAAATGTGTCAGATGGTTATTTGCCTTTATACTCCCTTTCACATCCAACTTAGTCTGCGGATTCGTCGTTCCAATTCCAACCTTCCCGTCACTAGAAACACTAACCGCATCCGTCAACTTGGCCACCTTTTCGGCTGCGGTACCGAGTTTATCAAGAAGAGCCCGTGTTGTTTTGGCATCGTCTTCGGCAGATTGACGCGCCATTTCCGCTAAATCAGATTCTCCTGCCAGTTTTTTCTGGTAGGCCTCTTTAACGGTTTTGAGTTGTGCCTCGTGTTTCATCACCAATTCTTGCTTGGTGGTGTTGAGTGCCGCTTCGTATTTGGCAATCAGAGTTTTGACGCTATTTGTTTCCTCTTCCAAGTCTGCGACTTTTTGGCGGGCATCGGCAGTGATTTGCTTGAGTTTCTGGTACTCTCCATCCAATTTCTGGATGGCTTCTTGATAAACATCAATCACCGTTCGGTTTTGATAATAAGCCAACGAGCTAAACGGTGTGAACGTGAAGGCGAGTAATAAAACGAAAATGAATCGCATCGTTTTCTCCTGTTGAAGTAGTTAAAAAAAAGTAATGGTATATGGCGTTACCCGATTGAGTAAAGTACAGTTATACCCTGAAAATTGAACCGCAAAATAACAGGCATTCCAAAAAGCCGCAAAATAACAGGCATTCCAAAAACCGCAAAATAACAGGCATTCCAAAAAAGCTGCAACTAATAAATGTCCAAATTATTTTGTGACGCTTCCACCCTTAATCATCAATTGCATCTATCCTAAAAGAGGCGGGACAATTTCCTGAGTACTTCATGGATTGATTTTGGTCAAGTTGTTTTTGAATCAGTGTAGCCAAGGATTCGCTTTCAGCGATTTTGCTTGGCAAAAGAAGCTGAATTTCAATCAAGTTACCCTTTCTCTTGTTGCAAGACAGTTTAACCAATTGCCTTGCCTTAGCACCAAAGCTTCTGTCAATTTGAGAGAGGAAGGTTTTTTTCCGTACTCTTTTACCCAAATTGGCCTTCATGAAGGCGGCTATGCCTGCCTTATTAAATTCCTTGGTTAAACGAGTCGATACGGTGAAATAGGTATCGGCATCCCATCCAGAACAGGTGCCATGTTTCCACCATTCATGACGTTGCAAACAGGAACCGCTAATCGCGCCAGGCATCACAATCCTTAGTTGATGACGCACAGTCTTAGAAAGGGGTATGCTGGGATATTGACACCGCCTTTTTGCTCGTTCAGTCACTTTGGCATCGCAGAATTGATAATGAGGTTTACAATTCTGCCAAGTCGGCCATAAACCATGTAGGGTGAAATGGGTTGCCTGATAGGCCTTGGTATCGGTGATCTGGCATTCACGCTGGCGGCGATGGGTTTCGCAGAATGCAGGCTGCCAACTCATGGCTAAAACCTGAGTGGTTTGATGGCCAGGCGTATGACAAAGTGGCTGTTGGCTGACATGTTGGGACGCACCTTTGAGGCCTTTTAAGGCATGAGGGTATTTTAGGGTACCGCAATGTTTATGAACCCACCGTTTAGCCTGACGAATACCTTCGATGCGGATGCGAAACCAATTCGGATTGTTCTGACGGTTGGCTTCAATCACGGAATAGATTTGGCCCGTTTTTAATAACTGATTGTCTGGGTTGGTTTTTTTCTTTTTTGAAACATAAGCTTGGCATGACTGTTCTGCGGTAAGTGTACCACTGACTTTAACGCTGGCCCATACTGTACTGGGTAATCCCATAGCCAGACAAAGCAAAAACGGAATCCATTGGAATTGGAGCATATATTGTTCTCCCTGTTTTAATGTAGGGTTGATAGATTAGATAGAACGCTGATTATCATGATTATCATGTTCAACACTGATTAAAAGATTAGATAGAACGCTGATTATCATGATTATCATGATCAACACTGATTAAAATATTTAAAGATTAAAAAAAAATCAGCGCAGATCATGACAATCAGTATCATCAGCGTTCTATTCGACTCAATTATTTATTTTGTCGTATTTCTTGCAATTTTTGCAAATTGCTTTTGACATGCACATTGCTTGGCTCAATTGCGAGTACTTGTTGATAGATGGCTATGGCTTCATCAAATTTGCCCATTGTCGCTAAAACGCTGGCGAGATTGATACGGGCCTTCAAATTGGCGGGATAAATCTGTATCGCTTGGCGATAAGAGGCTTCTGATTGACGAAATTGTTCAGATGCTTGGGCATAATGGCCTTGTTTGTGGCTTAAACGAGCGAGTTCAAAAAAGATATTACCCCGGTTCACCAAGAATTTGGCTTGATCAAAGGGGCGTAAGTTATGTTTCATAGCGAGGGAGCTATTGATCCATTCTAAGGCTTTGTCATATTGCTTGAGCTTTTTGTAAGCAACGGCCATATTCAAGGCGGTTTCTGTCGTGACGGATAACGATTGAGTGCCATCTGCATTGGTTTTTTTGACAATGGCATGGTTTAAGGCTTCAATGCCTTTAGCAGGTTGACCATTTTGAATCCAATGCTTGCCTAGAATAATCCAACCCCTTGTTTTTTCTGGAGATTGTGCGACATTGTGTTGCCACAATGTGATTGGAGCACGCCACATTTGATTGCGTAGCCATGTTGCGCTACCTAGTACTAATACCAATACGATGGTAATTGATAAGACAATAAGGGTGGCGTGTGTTAATTTATTTAACCATCGTGGCAGTTGTGCTACAAGTAACCAAACGCAGAGTATGGCGAGCCCTAAATTGGGTAAATAGGTGCGGTGTTCAAATATCACGTCTCGAATGGGAATCAAGCTGGATTCGACTGCGTGGGCTAGGTAGTAAAATAATATACCATAAGCGACTAGCGGCCAACGACGTAAGCTGAACACGGCTAACCCTAACAAAAGCAAATGCCCAATTAATGCCCATATCGGTTCACTGTGTAAAATTCTTGCGATGAAATGATAATGATCGTGGGGATACAAAAAACTCGTTGTGATAAAGCGGTTGTTATCATAATCAATATGCGAGCTGGCTGGGGAGAAAAACAGTCCAATATATTCCCACAGTACATTCATTTGGGTGGCAAGATAAGCGGTACGCGAAATCTCCGTTGTTTCGCGTGTGAAAGTATCTAATTTTTCTAAAACGGGCAGTTGTTCAAACAATTGTGTTTGCAAAACGGGGTTTTGTTCTAATACCAATACCAAAATGCCAATTAAAAAACCAAAACCCAATATGGCAACGGTGCCTTTGATGCGTATTGTTTCGCGATGAAAAAAGATGAGTTCTAATAATAATATCGCAATGAATAAGGTAATGGTGTTTTGTTTAGTCAAAAAAGCGAGTATGGCTAATGAGAGAGTCGCGACTATCCAGCCTATACGAAATAGGGCTTTTTTTGTTAAACGCGCTTGAATAAAAGAAGCCATTGCGGCGATATAAAATAGGGCCGCTAAGGAGGCGAGTCTTTGCACAATATAAGTGACTGCTTGAATCTGCAAGGGATGCAGTACAAATATCAACGCGACAACAAGTGGCAACCAGCGTTTAGTATTCTCTGATAACAGGGGATTGAGTGTCGGTGTGCAAACTAAACCGCGTAAGAATCCTAAAACGGCGAAGCCTGTCAAAAAGTGAATGAGGATATTGACAACATGGTAGCCCGCGACTTGGAATTGATGGATTTGATAATTGAACGCAAAACTTAAATAGCCCACTGTTCGCAATTGATAAGCATCCCATAATTGCCAAAAATCCGCCCAACTGCCTTGCCAATTGTAAATCAAGGGATTTTCTTGAATAGAAGAAAAATCGTCTAAATAAAATGGCACATCTAACGTGTGCCCATAAACCAATGCGACTACAATAGCCAATAATAGGGTTTGTATATACCAAGCACTCAGTCGCATTGAGAAATAAAAGTCTTTCATTTCAGTTATTAATTATCAATTATCAATTATTAAATGTAGGGTGGGTAAGTTCGTTTCGATGCTATGCTTCGACCCGAACTTGCCCACCACCTTAATCTTGAACGAAAAACGGGCCGCAAAATCCTTTTCGATCTACTGATATTATATTATATTAGATTAATTAATCAGCGTTTCACGCGCGTCGTGAAGCTTCGCTATACTTCGCTGCGTGAAAATCAGAACAATCAGCATTTAGCTTCGCTAAATATCAGCGTTCTATCACTTTTTAGGGCAATGGTGGGCTTTAAAAACCCGTTACCCACTACAAAACTATTTTATATAGACATAAAACATTTGGCACTTCAATTACAAGGGCACTAAGGATTGCCCTTAATTCACTAAACTTGTCAATTAATCAAAGTATGTATTTTGAAGCCTTTTTCGATATTTTTGCTTTGGACTGAAATATGCCAAAATCAGGCCAAAATATCTTTGATACTCCCCCGGGGAGAGAGTTAACTAAGTGATTGTTTTTTATCATTTTATTATTTCAAGGAAAATTTTTTGCAAATAGTCAAAAAAGGGGGAATTTTGACAAACTTATCTTATCATTTTGAAGGCTAGTGGATAAAAATTGGACCAAACGGTATTTATTAACAATTATCGTGTCTCACAGGGCAAAATTAGTGGGGGATCCAGCCGGTGAGAGAAGTTAATTAACTTATTAATTATTAACGATATTTTGGTTTTGGTTTTTTGGCTCATTTCTAGCTGTTTTTTGCCTTATAAAATGATAAGGCATTGGCGAGGGCACGGGCCCTGTGTGCCCCGATGTCAGATTTATTAAGAGACAAGTCTACCAATTATCAACTCTCAATTTGGGGCAAAATTAGGGGTATCCAGCCGGTGAGAGAAGTTAATTAAGTTATTAATTATTAACGATATTTTGGTTTTTGTTTTTTGGCTCATTTCTAGCTGTTTTTTGTCTTATAAAATCATAAGGCATTGGCTAGGGGCACGGGCCCTGCGCGCCCCGATGTCAGATTTATTAAGAGACAAGTCTACCAATTATCAACTCTCAATTTGGGGCAAACACGGGGTATCCAGCCGGTGAGAGAAGTTAATTAACTTATTAATTATTAACGATATTTTGGTTTTTGTTTTTTGGCTCATTTCTAGCTGTTTTTTGTCTTATAAAATCATAAGGCATTGGCTAGGGCCCAAACCTGACAGGTTTTCAAAACCTGTTAGGTTTTTATCGCTCGACATCTACTCTAAAGCATTTCGCGTATGTGCGGCCCTGCGCGTCGAAATAATACCCATGCTGGGCCCAACAACAGTAGCCATAATCCCAGCGGCCGCCATAAATTGCCTTGTGTCCAACTTAAGTCTTGTATAGCGGCATGAATGAGGGCCATTAAATCTGCGATAGGATTGATAACTAATACCCACTTCATAGGATCAGGTATTTGAGAAGGCATGTACAAAATGGGGGTTAAATACAAAGCGATGGAAATCAAAAAGGGAAAAAATTGCCCTATATCTTTGATAAATAAGCTCATAATGGCTAATAAATAAATAATAGGGATTAACCATATTGCTAATGAGATAATAATGAATATACCTATCGGTATTGCGGTTATACCTTCTAATAAGCCAACGGTTACTGCCATGATGGGAACATATAAGAGAGTGGATAAGAATAAGGGTAATAAAGGCAAAATGAGAATGGGAAAGACAGTGCGCTGATACAATCCCCCAAATTCAGTTAAGATATTTAAACTGCGTGATAAGATATCTGAGATAAACAGCCAAGGCAACATGCCAATTAAAAAGTAATCGACAAACGGTACGCGACTAGGGAACTTAATCTTTAATACGATGTCTAAAAGAAACCAAAAGCCTAGAATTTGTAAGGCCGGTTGAAATAATAACCACGCTTTGCCTAGGATTGTACCTGATGTACGTGTGGTAAGATCACGTTTAATCAGTAATAATAACAATTGACGATGCGTGATCGCTGCTTGAAAAGGGCCGATTATGCCGGTATAAGTTGCCCTCAAATAACGTTTAAGAAAATTAAGTATAATCATTAATTAAATAGGCGTTCAATTGTTCATATATTTTTAATTGCAAACTAAAGTTTGCACTCCGAAAAGGCCGCAAACTAAAGTTGGTACGTAAAAAAGGCAGCAAACTAAAGTTTGCACTCCAATAAACCGCAAACTAAAGTTTGCACTCCAATAAACCGCAAACTAAAGTTGGTACGTAAAAAAGGCCGCAAACTAAAGTTGGTACGTAAAAAAGGCAGCAAACTAAAGTTGGTACGTAAAAAAGGGTGTGATTAAAAGTACATGGCTTTTTTATTTTAAAAATAAAACCAATATTTTAATGAGATTTGTAGCCGGCCCCTTAAGCTTAGATGGTGGGCAACAAAAACCCGTTACCCACCATTTCACGCTAAAGTTTCGCTTCGCTATACTTTAGCGTGAAATACATTTTGATTTATGTATAACGATGAGGGTTCCACCTGGGGTTCCTCCAAAAGGCCCGCAAACTAAAGTTTGCACTCCACACAAACATTCACACACAATAATAATGCGTTGGATAATCATTGCTTTATTGAGTAGTCTGTCGCTGACGACATTGGCTGAACGAGTCCTTGTCCATTTGCCAGGGCCTATCAGTGTGGCCGAAATCGCGCAGTTGAATACGCAAGCTCATATCATCCGCGATTTACGCCCATTGCCTTGGTTAGTTTTAGAGCTACCCAACACTCGTCGCGCATTACAAACCAATATAGCTAACATAACCAAAAGTTGGTCTTTATACCCTGATGTGCAAGGGCATTTTGCCCTAGATCAAGCCACATCCTCCACGCCCAATGATCCGCGTTATACTGAACAATGTCATTTGACAGAAATGGGCATCCCAACATTTTGGGAAACAACACAAGGTGAAGGCGTTATCATTGCCCTTATTGATAGCGGTGTGGATCCCCATCATCCTGATTTATCTGCTAATATATTATTTGAACAAGGCTATGATTTTGGTGATGAGGATGATAAGCCTTATGATGAATCGTGGACTGGACATGGTACCGCGATGGCGGGTTTAATTGTCGCCACATGTCATAATGAAAAAGGGGGCTGTGGTGTCGCTCCAGCCGCTAAAATTATTCCATATAAAATCAATCAACACAGTGAAAGTCGATTTTCTGCCTCTGATTTAGCCGCGGCTATTTTAGCCGCTGCCGATAGCCCTGCCAAAATTGTATTATTAAGTTTAGTACTCGACAGCTATTCACAAATTGTACAAGATGCCTTATTCTATGCAAAAGCTCAAGATAAAATTGTGGTGGCAGCAGCGGGCAATACCGGTGGCACAGTTGCTTATCCTGCCTCTGAACCTTGGGTTATTGGTGTTGGCGCGTTTGACAAAAGCGGCCAAAGACTGCGCGACAGTAATTATGGTGAGGGCTTATCACTGAATGCGCCGGGAGTAGACTTGATCACCACACTACCTGGCACCGGCTATACTGATTTATACCGTGGGACATCGCCCGCCGCCGCTTTAGTGAGTGGTGTTTTGGCCTTAATGATAGCGCAACAACCCGATGTCACAGTGCCAGCATTGACTGTCACACTTCTTGCCTCATGTCAAGATGTCGATACCACGGGTTTTGATAATCAGTCTGGATTTGGGCATCTTAAAATAGCCAATATTTTTACCACTGATAACGAACCCAGCTTGACCTTCACGCCGACAAGGGCAGAAGTGTTGCGTCCAAGTGAAACCCTACAATTAAATTTGTCTTTGAATCAGGTCACTGGCAAAATGGCCGACTTATATTTACGTCTTAATTTGCCTAGTGATAGCCCAGAAAAACAACGTATTAGTTTCTTAAAAATTTGGAATAGCCACGACAGCATTGAAAAAATAGCCTATAATTTGCCATTGGCCAGTCCCTATTTATTGACAGATGATCTTTTTTTACCCTTGTATGGCACAAGGGCTTTATTAGGCCCTGGCCTGATAGATTCAGCCATGCTTGAAGGTGTGTACGAATTATCAGCGTTATTAACGTTTGCTGATAATTCAAAAGTACAAGCGCGGAAATTGATTTGGGTAACCGATGCTCGGCAATCTCAAATAAGTGGTAATGAATAATGGATAACCGGTAATTGGCAATTCATTAATCATCAATTCATCATTCAATATCAAAACTATCAAAGTTTTGAACGGATATGATCATTGATCATTGATAATTGATTTAATTGCACAAATTCAGTTATAGATCAATGAGTTCCTCTTTTTTTGTCAAGTGGAGTTTAAACAAATTAAAAAAAATTGACTTTAAAGTCTTGCTTTCAGACAAAGCTTGTGCAATTATTTATTCAATAAGTGAAACGAATCCTCGTCACGCTGATTGGCTTGTAATATAAGCAATCTCTAAAATATAAAAAACAGTTTATAATATTTCAAAGGTTTTGTTTATATTCTTAAGCTAAAGTGGGGGATTCAATTTAATAATGATTTCGGTAACCCAATCCATTTAGAGCCATTGGCAGTTGACACTGTATTGATGTGAATGCTAACCTTAACGCCATAATTGATGTTTTTTGTGAACGAGTTTAAGTATTGGTTGTTAGGTTTCTAAAAGGGTTTTTAATTACCAAAGAAATTAACGGAGATATCGTAGCATGAATGTGAAAAAAACGGCATTAGCCACAGCGATTTCATTCGCTTTAGCCGCAGGGCCGGTTTGGGCGAAAACAACGACGGTTGATGGAGCCTTTATCCTTGATCGCACCGATACAGAGGCCGGTGGTGTTGTCAATTTCGCCATATTAGGATTAGATAAAAATGGTGAAGTTGACCTGTATGGTGAACAGCAAGGTGCTGTTATCATAGCGGTAGTCAGTTCCGATAAGGGTGTGGTGATTGGGGGTGATCCAAACCCTGGAGAGCTACCGAGTGAACCGGTTGCAGGTGGCAATTTTGCGGCCAGTGTCAGATACGTCAAATTGACTCAAGGCAAGGGTCGAGTCCATATCATGTACCCGCCTGGTGTGACTGGCACAGATACGGTGGAAGTGGTTTTACAAGAACGGGTTGCCAATCCCTCTGGCGGTGTGGAATTTAATGAAATTGCCAGCACCACCAAATCGATTGAAGTCAAGGAAACCGGTTCTAAAGATCCCCTCAGTTTAGACGTTGTGGGGTTTGAAAAGGCACGAGTTGATCTGCAAGGTGAAACGAATTGTCTTGTGTTGGAAGCACAGGATAATCCTAATGATCCGCCCGGATGTGAGTTTCAATCTCAAATGGGGGGCATATCGGGTGCCATGACGGCCGGGATTGCAGGGGGTCAAATTCTGGTGATGGCGGGCAATCCACTGGCGGCAGGTAATGCCACCGTGACTTTGCGTAAGATAGACAACCCCAAAGTCAAAGACGCAAACGGTAAGGATACTCGTGCCCCATTAACGGGCTCTGCTTGTCAGTCTGATGATGGTTGTTACGAATACGCCTATCAAGCCGATATGCTGCAAGGTAAGGCCGTTGCCAATTTGGATAACAGTGTTACCAAGGCCGGCATGTATTATGTTGAAGCCACGTTTGATGGCTTTGATGGCAACAGTGTTGATCTGTTTTATGCCGATACGCTGGAAGTGCTATCGACAGGTACGCCTAAAGGCTTGAAGATTTCTTCAAGCAAGAAAACCATCACTAAACCGGGTGATGACTACAATTATGCTTCAAATGGACAAATCGGTCAGGGGACTAAAATCTGGGGCGTTTTGTTGGATGAATATGGCAACGCAACCAGTAATGGTGCAGGCAGTGGCGATATTAAAGTCTCTTTACAAGATGCTCAGGGTGTCTTTAGCAATACGGCACTCAACTTAACCATACCGGCCGATTCATACACCGGTAAGACAGAAACCGCTGGCAGCACAAGCACCACTGACTCAGTCATTGGTAATGCAAAAGATGAGATTTTGAAGGTTGGAACGACCTCGCTAGTGGCTGTAGCTGTTGATAAGCAAAACGAGCCGATTGGTTCAATTGCACCTTCTGATCCTTTGGAAGTGAAAGTGGTCAGTGATGGTCTGAAAGTGGAAGCGAAGTTGACTATGCCCCAATTGGCGGGTACAGAATTTGATGCCTTTACGGTTTATGTCACTGATAATAAAGGTGATGTTAAAGTTGATGCAGATGGTAAACCCCTTGATCCTGGTCCTGTAAAACTGACCAGTGGCAGTGGTGAATCTATTACGGTCAATCGTAAAAATGAAGCGCCCTTCCATGTACAGGGGCTGTTTAGAAAAGTGACTTCTGCTGGTGTTTATATGGTGGGTGATGCCGCAGGAAATTATGGCGAAGTGATGGTCAGTGTCACGGGGGCAGGTATTAAACCCGCCGCTGCTACCGTGGTGGAATTACAAAATGCACATGAAGTCAAACAAGAAGTCGTGAATCCGGGTGAGATGACGCTGGAAAAACGTTATATCACGGCCTTACCGGAATCGGCTTTTAGAATGTTTGATGACTACGGTAATGCCGTTACTGGTCAACAGCCGCTTCAAGAGGACGACACGGGTACCTTTACAGCGACTTCCGCCAATGGTACAGTGGGCTACAACACACCTGAAAAAGACTATGGCATTCCAGGTCGTGTGTATTTTGAGCCACTGGATGCCATGGGCAATCCGACGAGCGATTCTAAAGCCAAGAGTCATGCTGCGACTATCACTTATGATACGACAGGCTCGAGTGCTTATGCTGGCGAAGACAAGATTCAGGTGAACTTTACTAAGCCAGGTTTGGGTGCCAAGAGCCTCACGGTCAAAACGAATGTGCAAGCGCCACAAGAACTCGGTAGCATCAAGGCTTCTATTGAACAAGATACCTTGCCAGTCAACAGTGAAGTGGCTATGGCGGTAGAGGTGTTAGATCAAAATGATCGTCTCTTTGCTGGTAAAAACGCGCTAGTCACGCTTCAAATCAACGGACAGAGTGGTGATGATATCACACCAACGGTGAAAGAAATTACCCAGAACAGGGTAGAATCAACGCCTGATGTGTGTAAGACGGCAGGTGGTTTCTTTGATGAAAGTACTTCTCGGGTAGTTGATGTAAATGGTAAGTCAGAGGTCAAGGGCACTTGTATCGAAACCAAAGAAGAGACCAAGTCAGCTGGTAAATCCATGAACTTCAGTGACACGGGTGGTCGCAAGGTTTTTGCGATAGCCGTTGGTGCTCAAGAAGGTCAGTTTAGCCTCACCTTTGCCGATGCCAGTAACCCAGAAGCTGGTGCCAAAGTCACGAAGACTTTCACCGTTCAACGGAAAGTCGCGCCGGCCATTACGGAAGAGGAATGTAAGACTGGGGGGGACCACTGGAACGCCAGCTCAGAGTCATGTAAGGAATTGCCAAAACCGAACCCCGGCGGTGGCAGTCCTATCGTGAAAAAGGATGGTAGTTTTGGTAGCTCCAATGCCGAAATACAGGGTGGTGCGGCTATAGGCGGCGGTGAATTTGAACAAGATCTGGCTGTACCTATCAACGGTGGGACGAGTGAGGATTTTGAATTAGTGGGGACCATTATTTTTGGCGATGAAGCTATTGGCAAGAAGATTGAAGTCGTCGTTTTGATCGGACTTGAAATCATCACAGCAAGTCCCTTTGATATTGAGCCGGTGTTCTGGTTCCAGATGTACACCGATGACAGCGGCGCTGCTGCGTTTGATTTAGCCAATGACAAGGGTGATCTGCTAAGTGTTGATCTGGCCTACTTGAAGCCCTTCCAGACAATCGACAACTTGCAAGAAGCGGATAAGGTGACCTCCGTGCCGATAGTGAATGGTGCGCTGGCGGGTGTTGATACCAGTGCAGACCCATGGCGTATCAAGATATACTTGGGTTATCGTTTACCAGATGGTAGCTTGATCTACAATCAATCGCCTTTCGGATTTTATACTGACTATTAAGCCATAATGCTTGGTTAAGTCGTTTGTGAGCGTGTTGTATAGAACGCTGATTGTCATAATCAGGGTTGATTGACACTGATTTATATCTAAATCAGCGTTCTATCTCCTCTCACAAGAATCACCCTGTAGACTATTCTCAAAATGGCATACCTTGGAAACAGGGTGTGCCGTTTTTTTTGGGAGTCACTGTCTAGTACAACGAAACGAAGTTCAGCGAAGCTAATTACGGAAATAAACGAATAACTCAAAGGAGAGTCGTAATGAGAAAACACTTTCTGAAAATCCTGATAATCACCCTGTCTCTGCTATTTTGTAGCACTCCGGCTAGTGCGTTTGATTTGTTTAACCCGGATCGGGGTAAACCACCCCCTGCACCCCCTGCACCCCCTAAAGCAACCTCTACCGTCAAAAAACCAACCAAACCCAAAAGGAAACTCATTAATCCCTTTAAAGCGCGCGTTTCCAAAAAAACATCGCGTAAAAGGCAAAAACCCAAAAAACTACCGCCACAAAAAGACTTTGAGCTTCAAGGTACCAGTCGTTTTGGAAGCAGACGGGCCGCTGTGCTAAAGGGGCCGGATAATAAAACCTTTATCCAATACTTTGAGAACAACACCCGTACCCCGCTTAAGCTTGAAGGTTTTGAAGAGTACTACTTAGTGAGCGTCAAAGCGCGTGAAGTACAGATAGAGTATCCAGCAGATTTTCCCTGCCACAAAGACAAGCCAAAAAAAGGCCTGAAGTGTGATAAGATTGCCAATGGCAAAACCGTTGCCGTTCTCAACTTAAAACGGAACGAAGCGCTGCCAGCGCCAAAACCCAAAGCGTCTCCGAAAAAGACGGCTAAAAAATTGAGTAAAGAAGACGAACAAAAGAAGCGTAAAGAACTCTATAAAAACTTCAAGAAGCGCGTTATCAAAGATGAAGATGTACCCGCAGGTATGCGTGTCGTGCGAACCCCTTTTGGAGATCGGTTAGTGCCTCTCAAATAGTTGTCAGTTATCAGTTATCAGTTATCAGTTATCAGTTGTCAGTTATCAGTTATCAGGATAGAAGGCTGATTTATACTGTAGTACAACGGATGATCTCGCTTCGCTCGTTACTTCGTTTATCGGAATAAACGGATTTGTTATCAGCGTTAATCATGATCATCTGTGTCATCTGCGTTTTATACTGTAGTACAGCGGATTAACGGTATAAACGGATTTGTTATCAGCGTTAATCATGATTATCTGCGTCATCTGCGTTCTATCCTCTCTAATGGCATGACTTCAATTAATAACTGATAAGACTGAAGAAAAAATATCATGTTTAACCAGATGACAATTCATTACCCTCAAACACTGCCAGATTGTTTACAAACAACACGGAAACAATTTGAAATGGAAGCCAAAATGTCGATGATTGTTTAGTTGAACGCAAAAGTTTAGCTTCGTTGCTGAACGCTTGAAAATCCGTTTATACCGTTAATCCGCTGTACTATACTATATATTCCCTTCCCTTTTCCCTTTAACATTGAGGATTAAACTAACGTGTTAACCGCCTTAAAACAACATACCGAAGAACGTGCCAGCCAACAATTACCGCCCTTACCCTTAAATGCCGAGCAAGTTGCCGACTTAGTTGCATTATTAAAACAACCGCAAGCAGAACAAACATTAGTTGAGCTATTAACCCATCGTGTGCCCCCAGGAGTAGATGAAGCCGCTTATGTCAAAGCCAGTTTTCTAGCCCAGCTTGCCAAAGGGCAAATCGCTTCTCCCCTGATCACACCCCTTCAAGCGACTGAATTATTAGGCACCATGTTAGGCGGTTACAACATTCAACCCTTGATTGATTTACTGGATGAACCGCAATTAGCACCCATTGCCGCTAAAGCTTTGTCACATACTCTACTCATGTTTGATGCTTACCATGATCTCGTCGAAAAAGCGAAAACCAATGACTCGGCGCAAACCGTTTTGAAAGCCTGGGCCGACGCCCAATGGTTTACCGCAAAACCCAAATTGCCTGAAGCCATTACCGTCACCGTCTTCAAAGTACCCGGTGAAACCAATACCGATGATTTATCCCCAGCCTCCGAAGCTTGGAGTCGGCCTGATATCCCCTTACATGCCAAATCCATGCTTTCTCACAGAATGCCAAAAGCCTTGGCAACCCTCGAAACCCTAAAACAAAAAGGCCATCCCATCGCTTATGTCGGAGATGTCGTCGGTACCGGTTCATCACGTAAATCAGCTATCAATTCCTTATTATGGCATATCGGCAGTGAAATACCTTACGTGCCAAACAAACATCAAGGCGGTGTCATTTTGGGCGGCAAAATAGCCCCTATTTTTTTCAATACCGCAGAAGACTCCGGCGCATTACCGATAGAATGCGATGTCAGTCAACTCAATCAAGGCGACGTGATCACCCTTTATCCTGAACAAGGCCGCATCGTCAATGACAAAGGCATTGAAATCAGTCGTTTTCAACTACGCCCCCTCACCTTAGCAGATGAAGTGCAAGCCGGCGGCCGTATACCTTTAATAATTGGCCGTAGCCTCACAGACAAAGCGCGTCAAACCTTGGGCCTAGAACCCTCATCTGTCTTTATCCGCCCCATACCTGCTCAAGATCAAGCTCATGGTTTTACATTAGCCCAGAAAATGGTTGGAAAAGCATGCGGAGTCAAAGGCGTGCGCCCCGGTACCTACTGCGAACCCAAAACGACAACCGTCGGATCACAAGACACCACCGGCGGCATGACACGCGATGAACTCAAAGAATTAGCCTGTTTAGGGTTTACAGCCGACTTAGTCATGCAAAGCTTCTGTCACACCGCAGCCTATCCAAAACCCGTCGATATCACATTACAACAAGAACTCCCCGATTTTATCCGAACACGCGGTGGCGTTTCCTTACGCCCCGGCGATGGGATTATTCATTCATGGCTCAATCGCATGATTTTACCCGACACCGTCGGCACAGGCGCAGACTCGCATACCCGTTTCCCAATTGGCATCAGTTTCCCCGCCGGTTCCGGCCTAGTCGCCTTTGGCGCAGCATTAGGCGTCATGCCTTTAGACATGCCCGAATCCGTCTTAGTGCGATTTAAAGGCAACATGCAGCCCGGTATCACCTTACGTGATTTAGTCAACGCCATTCCCTATGCCGCCATCCAAAAAGGCTTATTAACCGTAGCCAAAGAAAGCAAACAAAATATCTTTTCAGGGCGCGTACTCGAAATCGAAGGGCTACCCCACTTAAAAGTAGAACAAGCCTTTGAATTTGCAGACGCTTCAGCCGAACGCTCCGCGAATGGCTGCACCGTGCGTTTAGACAAAGCCCCTATCATAGAATATTTAAACTCCAACATCACCTTACTCAAATGGATGATAGCCAACGGCTATGGCGACAAACGCACTTTACAGCGACGAATTGAAGCTATGGCAACCTGGTTAGACAATCCCATCTTATTAGAACCCGATACCGATGCCCAATACGCTGAAATCATTGAAATTAATCTAAATGACATCACAGAACCCCTACTAGCCTGTCCCAATGATCCAGACGATATCAAACCCCTATCAGCCGTCGCCGGAGATCAAATTGACGAAGTCTTTATAGGCTCCTGCATGACGAATATTGGCCATTACCGCGCCGCCGGCAAAGTCTTAGAAAATGCGGGCAACGTACCCACGCGCTTATGGATAGCCCCCCCCACACGCATGGATGAACATCAACTCATTCAAGAAGGCCTCTATTCAATATTTGGACAAGCCGGCGCACGAACTGAACTACCAGGCTGTTCCTTATGCATGGGCAATCAAGCACGGGTTAAAGACGGCGTAACCGTCGTATCCACCTCCACACGTAATTTCCCCAACCGCTTAGGCAAAAATGCCAACGTCTACTTAGCCTCAGCCGAATTAGCCGCCGTCAGTGCCAAACTAGCGCGTATACCCACGCTTGCCGAATATCGACAAAATGTTGAATCCATAGCACCATTATCAGATAATATCTATCGATATCTGAACTTTCATCAGATTGAAGAATATCAATCAGCGGCAAAAACAGTGATTCCGATAGCAGCCGATATCGAACGCTAATGGCTCTAAAACCAGTATCACGCAAAGCCGCTAAGACGCTAAGTAAAACACTTGGCAGCTTTACGCCTTTGCGTGCAGATTAAAAAACATTTTAACTGATAACTGATAACTGATAACTGAAAAATGGAAATTGTTTTTGAATCGACTCAAGAATTTGAAAAAGAATTAGCCCGTTTCAGTGAAACTGAACGGCAAGTTACCATTGAACAAATTAATCAGTCGGCACAACTTTTTTTGACTGAGAAATCTGCCTTATTCAGAAAATTACGTCGTTTGCACAAAGTCAAGCTCATCAATGATTATGAATCAACCCTGTATTCACTGAAAGTCACCGATTCTATAAGAGTGATTTTGACAATTGATGACGATCCAATTTTTGAACAGGTGATTTTTACCTTATTTCGAGTTGTCAGAAAATCTTTAGCCTCACAAGCTTACGAAGCCGTGGCAGCCTTGATATATGCCGATTTTAGGGTTAAGGAAATAGCAGCATAGATGCCAAAAATGACACAAATCAAACCTCTTTTTGATGAATATGGCATTATTCATCAGGCGATACATAAGTTACCCGATGATAACTTGAAACTGAGCTTTCTTGAAGCTTTAGCAGAACTTGAAGACAATGAAAGTCATAGAAATCGGACTTTTCCTAAAACGAGACTTCATGTTGTCAAGGGTATAAAAGGTAAAAAATATGCTATTTACCGTGCTGATATAGATAAAATATCTGGTTGGCGAATACACTTACAATATATTGACGGACAAATCCACCTAAAAGACATTATCGAAGGAAAACGACATGATGATGTGATAGAAGTCATCAAGGCAAAAAAGCACAGATACGATTAACAAAATTGGATAGCTATTATTCTTCTGATAATGACACAAAAGGAAGTGCTTTAAAGCCTAGTGCAGCGGAAATATCCAAACCACTGCCTTTGGTAGCAAGCCGTTGGGCAAAAGTATTAATTGGTATTAAGCAAACTAAATTTATTGTAATGAGTACCTTTTTGGGTATTTGAGCTGATTGATAAATTGAGGATTGGTTTTGGGGTTTTCGCTGCACTAGAAATCAATTTCTATCTGTTTTTTAAATGGAAAATACAATGAAAATAAAACAATCAATTCTACTTTCCCTAATCATCTTTATAGTAACAGCCTGCGCTGTTGAACCACCAGAACCTCAAAAAACACCATTAGAAATACGTGAACTTCAAACCCGTTCTTATGACACCAAAGACACAAAAATGGTAATGAAAGCCGTTATGCACGCTTTACAAGACGACAACTTTATTATTCAACAAGCCAATATGGATTTAGGTTTGCTAACGGCAGAAAAAGAAGTCGAATTTAAAGAAGAAGAAGGCGGTGATTTATCTTGGGGTAAAGCACTTGCGATAGGCGCAGTCGTGATCGCCATTGGCGCGGCAATAATACTGAGTAGCGGGAAGAACTCAAGTTCAAGTTCACATTCTAGCGGAGGCGGAGCCGATATTAATGTTGGTAAAAACGAATCAACCTTTAAAAACACAGTCATTACAGAAGCATCAGCCAATATCAGCGAATTTGGCGAACAAACTCGTGTGCGTATCAATTTCCAAGTCAAAGTCTTAGACAATCAAGGTGCTTCATCAGAAGTGAAACAAATACAAGAAGGCAAATTTTACCAAACCTTCTTCTCAAAAGTAGACAAAGCCGTTTTTCTCGGTAAGGAAAAATTGCAGTAATATTGCCGGGGCGAACCTTTGTTATCGCCCTCAAACTATTTTTCAATTGGAGTAATCTAAATATGAATTTGAAAATCGCTTTACCCTTAAAAGGCGCACTTTGTGTTAGCCTACTTTCAATCAGTTTCAGCGGCTGCATGACGGCCTCTGAACACGCTGATCAACTCCATTCCAAAGCGGATCGTGACATGACAGTGGGCATTGTTCAAAAAGAAATCCGAAAAGGCATGTCACAAGCAGAAGTAGCAGAAGCACTGGGTTCGCCCAATATCGTCTCAAGAGACAAACAAGGCATTGAAACGTGGATTTATGACAAAATTGCAAGCGAAGCCTCCTATTCCAGAGGCGAAATGAACACAGGCATCATCGGCATCATTATAGGCGGCGGCCGAAGCGCCGGCGCTTCCGCTCAAACCCAAAAAACCTTAACGGTTATCATCAAGTTCGCACAAGGTGCTGTAGAAGACTTCAGTTATCACAGCAGCAAATTCTAGGAGAATGCCGTGAAAAAATACCTGTTCCTGTCTCTAATCGTTGTGGTACTTGGTGCTTGTGTCGCCGCACCGGCTCCCAAAAAGACACCATTAGAAATACGTGAATTTCAAACCCGTTCTTACGACACCAAGGATGTCAAATTGGTGATGAAATCCGTTATGCACACATTGCAAGATGAAGGGTTTATGATCAAACAAGCCAATGTTGATTTAGGTTTGCTAACGGCCCAAAAGGAAGTGGATTTAGGCAAAAATTCGTTTTCCCCATTTCCAGGCCGTTTTGGTTCAGATGTACGTGTTGCCAACAACGCCATTACAGAAGCGTCAGCCAACATCAGCGAATATGGCGAACAAACTCGTGTACGTATCAACTTCCAACAAAAAGTCTTGGATAATAAAGGGGTTACAATGAAAGTGAGGCAAATACAAGATGCCCGATTTTATCAAACCTTCTTCTCAAAAGTTGATAAAGCCGTGTTTTTAGGTAAAGAAAAGGTGCAATAACTTTGCGAAGATCAGCTTTTCGTTCCAAATTGATTTTGCGAAACCCTTTTTTTTCTGGGCTTGTGTCGTAGGGGCAATCCCTTGTGGTTGCCCTTTTGCCGTAATGATAAGGAATGGATAATAACTATGGTTGAACATGGACTGATTAAAATAGGTGCTGGTAGGCTGCTTAACACAGCGTTATTACCCAATATTGCCATTTTGATAATGGGAGGCATCATCGCATGGCAATTTTTGAAAAGCCGAAAAGAGCGGGCAAAAATGGCTGCCAAAGACGAAAAAGAGACGCTTGCGACTCTGAAAACCGGCATTGATGTCTTAATGACTGAACAACGTGAAATTTCAGTTCAAATGGTTCAACTTCAAGAAAAGCTATTGGCATTGCAAAATACGGAATCCGGAACGGCCAGAAGTCTTCAAACCGGTATTGATATGTTAAAAACTGAACAGCGTGATATTTTAATTCAAATCATTCGACTTCAAGACAAACATTTGGTACTTCAAAAAGCCAATCCAGAATCAGAAATTTCCACGAAGAAGACACCTAAAAACGCTTTTATGAATAAGGCTTCTAACCCCACCAAAGAACCAGCGAAATTAGCGATGTTTCAGCGGCTCATTGATGATAATGTTAAACTAAGACAGTAGAGACGCGATGCATCGCGTCTCATTCTTTCGCGTTTCTACAGGATGCTCCGCGTATAAACGCGTAGAGACGCGATGCATCGCGTCTCTTTCTTTCACGTTTCTACAGGATGCCCCGCGTATAAACGCGTAGAGACGCGATGCATCGCGTCTCTTTCTTTCACGTTTCTACAGGATGCCCCGCGTATAAACGCGATGCATCGCGTCTCATTCTTTCGCGTTTCTACAGGATGCCCCGCGTATAAACGCGTAGAGACGCGATGCATCGCGTCTCATTCTTTCGCGTTTCTACAGGATGCCCGCGTATAAACGCGTAGAGACGCGATGCATCGCGTCTCATTCTTTCGCGTTTCTACAGGATGCCCCGCGTATAAACGCGTAGAGACGCGATGCTTTGAGTCTCTTTCTTTCGCGTCTCTACACAATATCTTTTTATTTCACTTAAGGAGTGTTCATGTCCAATATATTTTATGTTGGCATCGATTTAGGTACAAGTCGTTCTTGTATTGCCACATCAACCGGCAAGCGCATATCAACAAGAACTTGTGTTGGGTATCCGAAAGATGTTATTTCAAGAAAAAGGTTTGGTAAAGATTACTTGTTTGGCGATGAAGCCTTGGATAATCGTCTCGCTCTCGAAATCGTTTGGCCTCTTGCTGACGGGGTTATTCGAGAAGATGACAGTTCCCTAAAGGCTACCGAACTTGTTCTTCGACATCTCATTGCCCAAGCCATTCCTGATAAACAGGAAACCGATCAAATTTATGCGGCAATTGGTGTGCCTGCTCAAGCAGGCATTAAAAATAAGAAGGCTATCGTAGAAGTTGCCAAGGATTTTATTGATAAAATCCTTATTGTCAGTGAAGCTTTTACGGTTGCTTATTCCATTGACCGATTCGACGAATGCTTGATTGTCGATATCGGTGCTGGCACAACTGATTTGTGTCGGATGCATGGTGCCATGCCTGAACCTGATGACCAGATTACCCTTGATATAGCGGGTAATTTTCTTGATGATGTGCTGACCAAGGCCATTCTTGAAAAGTTTCCTGATGTTCAGCTTAGCCCTCAAATTGTCAGACGCATAAAAGAAAAACACGGTTATGTCTCTGATACTTCTGATTTGGTCAAAGTAACGCTTACCAAGCGGGGGGTTCCGACTGAATATGATATAACCGATATTCTCCGGGAGTGCTGTTTAAAACTGACTAACCCCATCAGTAAGGCTATACAGGATTTGGTTGGCACCTTCGATCCTGATTTCCAAGAAAGACTGCGTAATAACATTGTGATTGCCGGTGGCGGTTCTCGACTCAAAGGAATGGAGGCAGCAGTCGAAAAAAGTCTTCTTGAATATGGTGGTGGCGATGCCATCTGTGTGCAGGATGCCGAATATTGCGGAACCGAGGGGGCATTAAAGATGTGTGTAGAAATGCCTGATGAGTATTGGGAAAATCTATAGCATTTTTTGGCAGGTTCGGGTTTAGCAGGGCAACCGGATTGCCCCTACAATAAGCCTAAACGATTCGGCAAAGCCTGGCCCTGAGAAGGCCGATAGCCACGTTGCAAACTGCGGAACGTATACTGTTGGGCCTGCTCTGTTGCGGTTAATATATCTATACCCTGTGCCAACTGTCCAGCTAAACTGGACGCAAATGTACAGCCTGAACCGTGATAACTATCAGGTAAGCGGGGCCATCTCCATGATTTCAGCCGTTGTCCTTGATGATATAAAGTATTAACGACACTCGGCGTGTCTTCATGGGTGCCCGTAATACAAACATATTGACAACCATAATTCATCAATTGGTTTGCTGCGGCTTCAAGTTGTGTCTCTTGACTCAAAGTACGCGCTTCTTGACTATTTGGCGTAATGATTTGAGTCAAGGGCAATAATTGCTCTATAATTGCGCTGCACACATTGCCTTGCATAAGCGATTGACCACCGCCAGCAGCTAATACGGGATCCAAGACAACAGGTATTTGAGGGTATTTCAATAGCACAAGAGCCACGGCCTCAACAATATCGACGCTGCCAAGTAAACCGATTTTGCAAACTGCGATTGGCATATCAACTAATACGGCCTCCGCTTGTGCCCTCACTTTAGCGCCCGAAAGCGGCATACTTTCAAGCACATTACGAGTATCTTGTATCGTAAGACAAGTGACAACGGGCGCAGCATGACAATTCATGCTGGCAAGTGCTTGAATATCCGCACATAACCCAGCACCACCTGAAGGATCGTTACCGGCAAAAACTAATACAGTAGGAGGTGGGTACATTTTTAATTTTCGATTTTTGATGTTTTCTTTCAACTTGTAGGGGCAATCCCTTGTGATTGCCCCCTTTTGCCCCTATTTTGTGTTTGCCCTTGTAGGGGCAATCCCTTGTGGTTGCCCTCTCTTGCCCCTATCTTCCCAATCGGAAAATACACAACAACTCAATTCACAATTACTAATTACCCATTACGCATTACCTATTATTATTGTTATTATGTTCACACTTTGAAATAATAATAAAAGACAGTGGATAGTTATAAGCTATCTAGCGTATTCGTGTGCCCCCAAAAGGCCATTTTTTTTAACTTGATTATCAAGCCGTTATTCCCATCAATTCAGGTGGGTATTGTACGCTTGAGGAGATTACGATGAATTTTTCTAAAATCGTTACTATAGTCCCACTTTTTATATTGATTTTAATCATTTATAACGTGATGGCTTACTTTGGAGTGGATTTCAATTTTGAGAGTTCAAATCCCCTTTTTACGGTGCCTCTGCCTTCTGGCGCTACGTGGAAACCAACATGGAGCGGTATCATTATTCTGTTGGGGGTGGTCACCTTATATGTTGAACTCCTGAAATCGACCAAAACAGGCACCGCTACGATTATTGAACATGCCTTGTCAATGGTGGTGTTTATCGGCTTTTTAATGGAATTTATCCTTGTTAAAATGGCGGGCACTTCAACTTTTCTGATTATTACCTTGATGTCCCTGCTTGAAGTTGTCGCCGGATTTACAATCACCGTAGCCTCTGCTCGACGCGATTTCAGTATGGGTGGATAAGTTATCTGATGTAGGGTGGGCTTTGTATTCCAAAGCCCACCAAATGCCTTGATATTTGTTTTATAGCAAATGCGACGAGTTGAATTGAATCAGCTCAAATCAATGAGTTATAAAACAATCCTTATTGAAAATGATTTAAACAGTCTTCGAGGCAAGGCAAAAACTTTTCCATCAAATGTTCATTTTTCATTTTTCATTTGCGCGCAAAAATTTTTGCGCGCAAAAACTTTATTTCACGCTGAAGTTTCGCTTCGCTACACTTCAGCGTGAAATCGTGAAATTCATTTTTCATTCACATTAGTAATATAGTTTTTCATTTAAATAATTTACTTCGTTACTTCGTTTCACAATCATGTAGGGGCAATCCCTTGTGGTTGCCCTCGTGCGTATGAAACGAAGTAACGAAGTAAATTATTTTTCTGAAGGTGGCAGCGATAAATCGTGCCATGCACCATTTCACATTTAGCATAGCTTCCCTTCGGTTCACTTAAGAAGTTGCGCGCAAAACTTTTGCGTGAAATACAGTCTAGTTGCCCAAGTTGCCCAAAAAAAGGTCTTAAAACCTATAAAATTATGAACTAGTGAACTATTTTTTGAACAAAACTATATTTCACGCTAAAGTATAGCGAAGCTTCACTACGCGCGTGAAACACTGTTCATGCCCGTTTTGAGTTTTACTGATGTTAACTTCTATAGTATGCAAAGTCTGATTACAAGTGCCAATCTAAATTGACTTTGCACTCCAAACAGCCCCCTTCCCGCCTTCCCACCAAAACCAGCTACCCGTTTTGAACTGTTTGATTTTTGATTTCGATAGTCAAAATCTAGAACCTAATACTCACCGCTTCGGGTTTCTATGTACAAAGGATTGCACCGTTTAATTTGTGTTCCACATTTAGCGTAGCCTCTCTTCGGTTCACGCTAAAGTATAGCGAAACTTTATTTAGCGTAGCCTCTCTTCGGTTCACTTAAGAAGTTGCGCGCAACTTCTTAAGTGAAATGTGAATTTCACGCTAAAGTTCGCTCCGCGAACTTTAGCGTGAAATAAAGTTTTTGCGCGCAAAAACTTTTGCGTGGAAAGCCTTTTGAAAAAGCCAATCAAACCTTTCAACTCTCTTAACGAAAACCTTTAACATGCACACTGAGACAGTCTTTTTTCATATTTTCGTTATTTTTACCGGTTCAGCCATACTCGCAACCCTTGCCCTCTATGCACGTCAAGCCTTGTTGGTTAGCTATATTCTTTTGGGCATCATACTTGGGCCATCTGGTTTCGCGATAGTAAAGGATACAGCGATTATCAATGACATTGCCCATATTGGTATTATTTTCCTACTGTTTTTACTCGGCTTAAATTTACAACCGCAAGATTTATTACATACAGTACGAAAAACCACTGTACTCACTCTAATCAGTTCATTCCTCTTTGCGCTGTTAGGATTTGGTGTTGCTCAACTATTTGGTTTCACACTCTGGGAAAAATTGCTGATTGGGGCATCAATGATGTTTTCGAGTACCATTATTGGCCTAAAATTATTACCCACCACCGTCTTACATCACAAACATGCAGGCGAAGTGATGGTAAGCATTTTACTATTACAAGATTTAATCGCCATCTTCGTTTTAATGATGTTACAAGGCTCGCGTGATAGCGGCACATCATTAATTGATATAGTGTTTTTAATCATGGGTTTACCCCTATTGATTGGCTTCGCGCTGCTATTTGAACGTTTTATTTTGCTCAAATTGATTAGCAAATTTGACAAAATTCAAGAATATATATTTCTCGTCACAATCGGTTGGTGTTTGGGTATGGCAGAATTAGCCACCAAATTCAGTCTCTCTTATGAAATAGGCGCGTTTATTGGAGGCGTAGTATTAGCCAGTAGTCCAATATCCCGTTTTATAGCAGAAAGCCTAAAACCCCTACGCGACTTTTTTTTAGTCATCTTTTTCTTTTCATTAGGGGCCGGTTTAGAATTACAAACCTTGTACACAGTATTACTACCAGCAATCATATTAGCGAGTTTAATGTTATTGATAAAACCGTTTGTCTTTCAATATTTAATGGTTAAACTCGATGAACCCAAAGCATTATCATTAGAAATGGGCGTGCGACTAGGGCAAATCAGTGAATTTTCGCTACTGGTTGCTATCGTTGCTTTAAACACCGGCGTTATCAGTGAAAAAGCCTCCTATCTGATTCAAGCCGCAACGATTATTACCTTTATCGTTTCTTCCTACTTTATTGTACTCAAATATCCAACCCCGATTGCCGCATCAGATCGTTTACGCCGTGATTAAGTTTGACTTTTTGTTTGTTTTCAAGCTGTCTATAGCCTTTTGTGTGAAAGACATCATTTTGTAGGGTGGGTAAGCGGGCGGCCCAGGAATTAAAAATAATCCCCAAAACCAACTGCCCGCTTGCCCACCATTAGATCAAAATCAGCATCAATCATGACAATGTAGGGTGGGTAAGCGGGCGGCCCAGAAATTAAAAATAATCCCCAAACCCAAGCGCCCGCTTGCCCACCATTAGAACCATTCAATCTCATCTCTCCCAATGCGCCCAATCCGTCGTCAAAACACCTTGTTCTTGTAAGTACTCTTCAACAGCCGCACTAAAGCCTTCAGCACTAAAATAAACCGGAGAAATCCATTTAACCGCTTTGTCGTTTTCTTGAGTTAACCATTGTTTGACTGAAGAAACATTGCTAACAAACCATTGTGCTTCTTTCAGAGTAGGCAAATTTTTTTCATTGCGGTTTTTCATCTCAAACACGCATGCCCAACAACTCTCACTATCTGAACCTTCTGCCAGCACATCCACTTCTATCGGCGTTTTGCCCGCTAATTGGATATAATGCTTAATCCAAGTTTTTGAAAAGAGGCTTTGACTCGCCAAGCCTAATCTCTCTTCCAATGTTGCCGCAAATTGCGGCTTGAACGGCCGAAACCGTTTATTAAACTCAAAAATGGCTTGTTGTTGAACTTGACAGTGATGCAATTCCCGATAAACAGTCCATTCAAGCAAGCGGCCTTTGAGATCACTCACTAAGCCTTGTAGAGATTTGTTTTTCTTTTCTAAGGCTTTGAGTTTGAGTTCAATTTCATTCTCAATATTGGGTTTGTCATATTCAATTTCTTCTTGGTAGAGATCACGGAAGATCAAATCTAAGATATCATCGGGAATACCGCAATAACGAAAACGACTCAGCCCCGGCCTTTTTATCAAATCACCATATTCTAAAGCTCGAAGCTTTTTTTCAAGCGTACTGTCTTCTAACTGGCCACCCAAATGTTTGCCGATCTCAAGTCGAGTATGTTCCTGATAACGATCTTTAGACAGAAAGAGGAGAATTTTTTTAGCGTATTGATCATTCACCTCATTGAGGGTTGAATCAATATATTCTGACCAAGTGCCAAACAATTCGCCTTCGTGATCCCGAATTTCATAAACCAAAGTCTTTTTAACCCCTTTGACAGCCGTAAAATCTTGTTCTTCCCAATCACTTCTCAATAGCGAAGCAATGTAGAACGGATCACTTTGAGTGAGTGAATTGATCACCACGGCCGCCTCATCAGAAACCGTTTTATGATAATACCGTGCATAGCGATAAACCGCTTCCAAACCTTCCTCTTCAGTCAGTTTTGAGGAAATAGGCGTTTTTTTAAGCCGCCCTCCTTTGAACATCTCGTGCATCATCTGCGTCATCCAACCGATATAACTCCCTGAAACCAGCATCGGCGCGACTTTGGATTCAACTAAACCATGATAGGCACCCGGTAGATTATATGCCCGATTTTTGCGTGCCTTGTCGTAAAAAATATATTTGCTCATGAACTGAATTTCATCGATCATCACCAAAAAAGAAAGCTTTTCTCGTCCAGCCAAAATGGATGGCGTGCCAAATGCCAAATCGGTGGCCTGATCAACCTCTTCCTTTGCTAAATGGGTTTGAAAAATGTCCAAACTCATTAAGGCCGGTTCATCGACTAGTTCTTGAGCCATCTGTTCAAGTTCAATAAATGACCAAGGTTGATTGTCAGAATCAAGAACC
>Ga0233403_10000051_pt1 | contig 47519 bp, 34 predicted proteins | sample Na_oxic_1_MG_FD_179866 | JGI IMG/M metagenome (GOLD analysis project Ga0233403, IMG submission 179866) | Seawater microbial communities from Saanich Inlet, British Columbia, Canada - Na_oxic_1_MG | ecosystem: Environmental > Aquatic > Marine > Inlet | place: Canada: British Columbia | collected...
TATTGATAATTAAGTATTAAACTCTATAACTTCGTAACAGAATAAACTCGAAAACTCTATAACTGATAACTGAACAAAGGAAAATACCATGCCATCATTAGTCATCGAAAATATCCTCCCAATATCCCCCCTCAATCCATGCCGGACTTCAAAAAATAGCTTGCTGTAAAAAAACCTGTGATGCTCAGATTTAGATGACTCAATCCGTTGATTTTATTTAACGCAAAAACAAGTTTTTTTCGATATCACAGGTTTTTTTACAGCAAGCAAAATTTGGTCACTTTTTTAAGCATAAAAAAAGGCCCAAAAGTCAGAGACTCAAGGGCCTTAATGGGAAATGGTGTCAGGTAAATTTAGTGGTTCTGGTTTCCAAAATAAATTTTGGATTCCAAATAAACAGTTAGTGATTTGCCTCCGGGAGCGTAATATTAACTTCTAAAATTTCGTAATCGCCCTCTTTTTCGATATTCACTTTGATATTTTCCTCATTAATCACAATATATTTTCGTATCACTTCTATTAATTCTCTTTGCAAAAGTGGCAAATAATCAACAGTTGCTGGATCACGCAAATGACGTTCATGCGCAACAATAATTTGTAAGCGTTCCTTAGCAACCTTTGCCGTTTTTTTTTGTGGTTGTAATGCGCGAAAGTAACTTAAAATACCCATGCTATTTTCCAAATAAACGGGTTAAAAACCCTTTTTTCTCTCTAGGTGGTGGTTCCTCGCCAAGAAAACGGGCTACAACATCAAGATAAGCCTGTCCAGCATCACTTTTCTCATCAAGCGTCACCGGCAAACCCGCATTAGATGCTTGCAATACGGAAGGTGATTCTGGAATAACTCCTAAGAATGGAATAGCCAAAATCTCCTTGATATCATCAACACTGAGCATATCACCTTTATTAACTCGTTTAGAGGAATAACGTGTGATTAACAAATGTTCTTTAACCGGCGGTAAATTTTGCACCGCACGGCGTGTTTTACTTGACAACATACCAATAATACGATCAGAGTCACGTACTGAGGAGACCTCTGGATTAGTCACAATCAGTGCTTCATCAGAAAAATACATCGCCATGATAGCCCCATGTTCAATGCCCGCTGGCGAATCACAAATAATATACTCAAAGCGTTTTTTTAGGGCTTCCAACACGCGAGCAACTCCTTTGAGCGTGAGTGCGTCTTTGTCACGAGTTTGTGAGGCTGGTAAAATAAACAAACTTTCAACCCGTTTATCTTTGATTAGGGCTTGATTTAAATTACCTTCGCCATTAATCACATTGACAAGATCATAAACAACGCGACGTTCACAACCCATCACGAGATCAAGATTTCGTAATCCGACATCAAAGTCAATAACAACCGTCTGATGTCCACGTAGGGCTAAACCGGTCGCAAAAGCTGCACTGGTGGTCGTTTTACCCACGCCGCCTTTACCAGATGTAACAACAATAATTTTGGACAACCTGCTGTTCCTGCCTGTCAAAAAGTTTAAGATGAAAGATGAATGATGAATCGTGAATCGTGAATGATGAATGATTAATTATTTAATGTGAATGGCGAATGAGGACAATAATTAATGGTCATATAACAATATATTATTTAAATTTTTCCGAAACTTTTAGCCCAAACCTGATCGGTTACACCATGATACGGTTATTTATTATTGACCTGGGGTGGTGAAAATTGTTAATTGTTAATGAAAAACACTTCTCTATTTGAGGCAAAAGTTTTTGCGTGCAAAAACTTTTGCCTCGAATTGATTGTTTTTGATGAACGGAACAAAAACGGGATCAATTTTTGACCCAACAAAAAACCTGATTTTCACCACCCCATCATTGACCTCATTCATCATTAAATAATTAATCATTCACCATTCACCATTCACCATTCACCATTCATCATTCACCATTAAAGGGGATCAAATTTTAAGGTATCGTCTTGTAAATAAATTTGTGCTGATTTACCACGTAATTCTAAGGGTAATTCTTCATTCACTTGGTATTGCCCAGCAATAGAAATTAATTCTGCATCAAGATGTTGGCAAAAAATTCGCGCCTCATTATCCCCATTGACACCCGCCAAAGCGCGTCCCCGCAAAGCACCATAAATATGAATATGTCGTTGTGCTAAAACTTCTGCACCATGACTTACTGGAGCTAATACAATTAAATCACCCTCCAATGCAACCACTTGTTGTCCAGAACGAATTTGTTGTGTGATAATTTTGGGAGGGGAGGGCGCAGTAGTCGCTAGCTCCGGTTCTAAAGCGCGTGATGTGCGTACCGTCTTGCTATCTAGCAATAATCCCAAATTCAAACTGACTGCTGTTTCATTTTGTTGTGGATTACCACCACGTATTGCCACCGGAATTAAACCATGATTGCGTAATAATCTCACTAATTCAGCAAGTTTGATATTATTATCGTCATGCACAGCGTGAAGATCAATGATAACCGGTGCTTGTTGAAAAAAACCCGGCGCTTTAGAGATTTTTTCTGCCAATTGTTCTGCAATTTTTTCATTATCCGTCTCAAACAAGTGCAAAATCATTAAGGTTAATAAATTACCTTTAAATTCAAGTGCAGGTGTAGGGGGATTGGGAAACATGCTAGGCATGAAGATTTATCTCTTATTCTCAAAAATGGAAAAGTGAAAAAATTCTGTATTTTTACATAAAGTAGTAAAAACGTAAAATAATAATGCGAAATTTAAGGGTTAAAATTTTTCTCTTTATTAAAAAAAAATAGTTTAGGGAATGTATGGGTAGACATATACCAAATCATGATTCTTAAGTGTAGCTAAACAAAAGTATTTTTAACTTTTCTAACAATACTATTTCTTTAAAGAAATAGCATTTTTGACTTCTCTAAAAAGTATTTTAACTTTTCTAACTTTTCTAAAAATACTATTTCTTTAAGAAATAGCATTTTTGACTTTTCCAAAATGTTAAAATATTTTTGTGGTACCTACATAATCCATTTATTTTTCAATAACTTGTTCAATATAGGAGTGAAAATCAGGTTTTTTGTTGGGTCAAAAATTGAGCCCGTTTTTGTTCCGTTTATCAAAAACAATCCGTTAACAATTAACAATTAACAATTAACAATTTTCACCAACCCTTAATTTTCGCATTTTTAATATTTTTTATTTCGATCTTAGTAATCTCTTTTACAAATTCCTTGTAAGTGTTCTCGAAATGCTTCACGCAAGTTTGGATGTTGTAAGGCATAATCAATAGTCGCTATTAGATAACCGAGTTTGCTACCACAGTCATAACGAGTACCTTTGAATTGACAAGCTAATACTTGTTCTTCCAACAATAACTGTGCAATGGCATCAGTCAGTTGAATTTCTCCACCGGCACCACGATCCGTTTTTTCAAGATGATTGAAAATCGCAGGTGTGAGCAAATAACGCCCGACAATAGCTAATGTGGAGGGGGCATTATCTGGTGCGGGTTTTTCTACCACCCCCTTAATCTTTAAAACACCTTCATACAGTGCTTCTGGTTGAATAATGCCATATTTATTGGTTTCTGCCTGCTCAACATTTTCAACCGCAATCACGCTACAGGATTTTTTACCGTAAATATCAACCATTTGTGATAAACAAGGTTGTTCCTGTCCATCAATCAAATCGTCCGCCAAAATCACCGCAAATGGCTCATCACCTACCACTGGTTTGGCACACAATACGGCATGTCCTAATCCTAATGCTTCTGCTTGACGAATATAAATACATGATACCCCATCTGGTACAATATGTTTAGTAATATCTAATAAATCATGTTTGCCACGTCGTGCTAATTCATCTTCTAGTTCTTGGTTTTTATCAAAATGATCTTCTATAGCTCGTTTACTGCTGCTGGTGACAAAAATGAGTTGTTCAATACCCGCAGCAACAGCTTCTTCTGCGGCATATTGAATGAGGGGCTTGTCCACAATGGGCAACATTTCTTTAGGACTGGCTTTAGTGGCAGGTAAAAAACGGGTGCCTAAACCAGCTACCGGAAAAACGGCTTTGCGAATGAGTTTTTTTGCCATAGAAATTCTCTTTAAAGTATTTTAATTATTCTAAAAATACTATTTTTTTAAGAAATAGCATTTTTCACTTTTCCCATCCAAAATATTAAAAGATTTCTGTGTAGTGATACTGAGCGCGGTTACAATTTGAACGTCCTCTTCCTCTCCCATAGGAGAGGGAACCCATCTCTTTATTGAGAGAGAGGGTAGGATATAGCGTTTTTGTGTTTAACGCGTTACAGCGTTATAGCATTTTTTATTTAATTATAAATAATTTAAGCTATATTAATGGTACTTTATTTGGGTGCTGATTTAATATGATGTAACTTAGGAATGAGGATTTAATAACTTCCAAAATTCATAAGTCCAAACCTGCCAGGTTTTTAAAACCTGGCAGGTTTAGTTTCGGGTTTTATTTAATCCTCATTCCTTAATAATCAATATAAGTTACATTACAATTAATTCCAAAAATATTTCATGTAAAATATATAATCAATTAATTTTAATATCAAAAAGTACATCATATCGAATCAGCACCCCTTTATTTAATCGGGAATTGCTATAAATGAGAAAATTAAGTTTATGCCCGTGTAGTCCTTTATGGCAAACGTACACTTAACCAACGTCCAATCTCAAAGATTTCATCCATATTAACATTGTGTTCCATGTTATAACTTTGCCATTCGACTGGATAACCAAGTTTTTCTAGTTTAACCGCACTGTTTTTTCCATGTTCAAAAGCGATCACCGGATCAGCTTGTCCATGTGCTATAAAAATAGGTATTTGCTGATTGGCAGTATGGATTTCATTTTCTACAGTGTCGGCTAAGGGCAAATAAGTGGATAATGCCACTATACCACCAAGTGGGTGTGAGTAGCGTAACCCGGTATGTAATACAATCGCGCCACCTTGAGAAAATCCAGCTAAAACAATGCGTTTTGTAGAAATACCGCGTTCCATTTCCTCTGCAATGTAGTTACAAAGGATTTTTTCAGAATCGCGGATACCTTGGGCATCTTGCTTAACGGTTAAATCCATGCCAAAAACATCATACCAACCTGGCATAATCATACCACCGTTAATCGTAATTGGGCGGTGGGGCGCATGAGGAAAAATAAAGCGAGTATGAGTGGTAAGATTTTTGGGCAATTGAGGCACAATCGGTTCAAAATCATGCCCATCAGATCCTAAACCGTGCAACCAAATCACTGACGCAGTAGCAGATTCAGGTGGTTCAATCACAACAGCATTAGTTGTCATGTTTTATTGAGAAAAATGTAATTTCTGTTTGATGGATGTCAAAATAAATTTGGGACTTCTTAAAGTAATTGAGCTTTTAGGAGTCCCAAATTGATTATTGGATGACTTTATATTTGTGATAAAGCGCACTTTATCATCGCACTCTGTGCCGAGTATAAAAAAAATAGGAGGGAATTAAATGGAAATTGTGTATATCACTGTTCGCTTTTGAATTTTGTCAAAATAAAAATGTCGAAGCAATCTAATTTCTCTTAATTCAAAAATTTTCACTAAGGGAAGCCAATAAAATAACTTCCCGAATCAACATAAGCTATTTCTTAAAGAAAATAGTATTTGTAAGGGAAGCCAATAAAATAACTTCGGTATGCTGTACCATAATCTTAAAATCGGGAAGTGATTTTATCGGCTTCTCTAATTTGACGTACGCTCAGTATATTGGTCATAAAAATCTTCGAGGCTTGCTAAATTTTGCTCTTTTGATTTTTATAAACAGACAGTTAGTTGTTAAGTTGTTCTCCTAACAGATCAAAAAAACTGTCAAGATCACCATCAATCGGATTATCAGCTTCGGGAGTCTCAGTCTCATCTCCTGATGTATTCTCAGATTCATCGCTTCCAGGCTCATCATCTGTAGAATTGTTCTCGGATTCACCATTGTCTGAGCTATCATCAGTCAAGGGTTCTTCTTCACCATTGTCTGAGCTATCATCAGTCAAGGGTTCTTCTTCACCATTATCAGTCAAGGGTTCTTCTTCACCATTGTCTGAAGTATTATCAGTCAAGGGTTCTTCTTCACCATTGTCTGAAGTATCATCAGTCAAGGGTTCTTCTTCACCATTGTCTGAAGTATCATCAATCAAAGGTTCTTCAGTATTAGTATCATCTGGTTGTTCAACTTCAGTATCTGGCTCTTTGATGTTGTTATCAGGCTTAGGCGTTTTATCAGGTTTAGTTTCCTTTTCAGCAGTGACGCTTACTTTACCGCTATAACGACTTTTACCGTCGTTTTTTTGGTAAATGAAAAGATAATAATCGTCTGTTCCGGTTGTTTGTTGATAGCTTAAAGCACTACCTTTATCAGCGTTGGCAACAACGTGACTGGTTTTGTCTACCAACTTCATGGCGATGTTTTCATCTGTTGAAGCTGGTATTTCTAAAGTATCTCCCTTATTGAGGGTAACTTGAAATTTAGCATATTCCCTTGTGTGAGTAAAACGCTCTTTCACTCTATCGCCATCAGCCAGGAGAGTCATGGCACGATTATTTAGGTTAAAGGCATCAAACTGGAATGTTGCTTCTTCTTCCGGGTTTAAAGGCAGAACCGTCAATATATAAGTGCCGGGAGTGAGAATTTTTATGGGTGGTTCCCACACTTTTTCTCTGGCAGGAATGGTTTTTTCTAAGTCCATGTCTGGACCACTCAATTGATACACGATGTCTTTAGTCTTGACATTAAAGTACCATGACATTACGTCACCCATTTGTAGATCAAATGTGGCAACAAAAGGCGCGTCTGTTGTGGCAGTCAATTCGCGGGCTTCAGTACCCACTTCAACAACCTCACCGTCAGTAGTGGTATAGCTGGGTTGTGGCAATCCACCACCAGCAACCATCAGTTGTTCGTGAAATACACCGACATCAATGTAAGTAACGACGTTTTCCGCATCAAGCTCAAAGTTCAGGGTTTCGGGATTAAAAACAAACCTGACTTTTAAGGCATCATTTTCATTTCCAAAACCGAATCCATCAACACGAATGCCATCCAGTACAATGGCATTTCCTTCTACTTGAGGAGTTGCCGTCTCAAAATCTACTGTAAAGTCTTGAGCTTGAACGAGTGAAACGTGAAATGTGAAATGTGCAAAGAGAACCGCTAAAAATGCCAAAATGGTTTTTTTCATCATTGTTAACGCTATAGTGCGTCCTCCATAAGAGTTGTAGATGATTAAAATAAATGCTAAAACAAGATAGAAATATTCTTGCTTAAATTATAAAAGGAGTCAAATATTTTTTTGAAAGTAATCCAAAATAAATTTTGGACTCCTAGTACATTGTCAACTTTGTTTTGTCGGGTGGAGTCCTTCGCTAAAGCGTAGGGAAATTTTGCCAAAGCTAAAGCTTTGGACTCCAACAACTCGTCAATATCATCTTGACAGACTACTAGGGATGCCGCAGAAAATAACCTACGCATTTTTAACAAATAGCATTTCTTTAAGAAATACTATTTGTAGGAATCTCTATGGTTGGTGAGCTTGTCGAACCATTTCAAAACACGTATTTTATTGATTGCGGTGTTCAGTATAGTTGGAGTTCAAAATTTATTTTGGATGATTTTTGGTTAATAAATTGCCCCTTGACTACGCATGACAATTTCAACTTTATCAGATGAACGATACAAAATACTGTTTAATTGTGTTTGTGCTTTGTCAATTTGAACTTGTGCGGTTAATAGAAAATAATCACTTGAAACGGAAAGATTATTAGCTTTAATTTCCAATCCTGCCAAAGCGTCGTGGATAAGAAAATCTTGAATGGATTGAAATGGTTTTTTCTCTCTATCGGCGATTAATGTTTGAGCGTCAGATTCACTTAATTCTTTAACGAGTGCCATTAAAATTTCTAAGGATGCGGTATTAATATTAATTGGGGAATAAGTAGGTAAGGTACTGATATAAGGTAATAATTTTTGATAACTCTCATTATCAATGCCGGCTAATAAACGCATTTCTGTGGGGTTTGTAAACCGTGTGTTTGAAGTGCGATAGGCTGGGGTTTTGGTAAGATAGGCATTGTCTTCAGCCCCATGAGGCACTTGTGGTTCCATGTCATTATCTATCCAGTCCACTGCAACTTGAGCGAGTGCGGGGGGCAATTCTAAAATAGCGAGTAATCGCTCAAAAAAAATAATGTCTTCGGCACTAGCTTGCCCTTCTTTTATTAAATTATTTAAGTTAAAGCGGCTTTGCAAGTCTTCAATTTGACCTTGGACAACCCCACCAACAATGGGTAAAGGGGGTATGGGTATTGCCCAGATATCATTGAAACTATCAATTTTATTACTTTTTGCATCACGTAATAATATCCGCCTTACCCAATTTTCTGCACCTAGGGCATACATGTAGGCTTGTTCACTGTTGATGATATTGGCGGTACGGCGAATGTCTATTTGTTGTCGCGTTGTCATTGCTACGGTGATGATAGTTGCTAATGCAACAATTAATAATGCGGTAATTAAGGCAACGCCGTTTTGAGTCATATTATTTTATGGTAATCGGTAATGGGTAATTGGTAATTGGTAATTGGTAATTGGTAATTAAAATCTCATTTGATTCTAAACTCAAGAAGGTGTTGCACATTATACTCAACACGGGCATAAACTTAACTTTCTCATACCTATCGAAGAGGATTTCCTCTCCATATCGGAGAGGTTAGGGAGAGGAGAGGGCCTTAAAAAGTTCAAATTGTAACTGCGCTCAGTATAGGTAAAATTAAATAATTTTATTACTGATTACTGATTACTGATTACTGATTACTGATTACTGATTACTGATTACTGATTACTGATTACTGATTACTGATTACTGATTACTGATTACTCATTACCCAGATATCGGTACTTGAAATAAACGCATTAAGTTGCCCCAACCGATAATGGTTAATGTAATTTCTATGGCTTTAAGTTTTGGTTGACCATTATTTTTATTTAAGGTGCCCTCTAAAAAATTTGAGGGGGGCCATTGTTCATACCATTGTAAATTTTCATCCCAATAGCGAATTTGTAATTCATTAACTTCATTTAATAAATTCATTTTGATTGGATGAGTATCTTGGGCACGATCAAGTACCCACCAATAAGAACGAATAAGAGTCTTATCTTCTATAAGATAGGCAACACGTTGTAATGAACTGCGAGGTTGTTGCGCTGGATTATGCCAACCGGCACGGGTTAAGGCGATATTTGAGATAGTTCCTTGTAAAGTCAATTGCTTATCGCCATATTGATCACGAATAGGTCGATTAATATATTGTTCAATATCACGTTTTAACCAAGTGAAGGCGATTTGTAAACGGGCCAATTCGGTTGCATGTTGGTCCGTTTGTAAACGGGCCTTTATAATCGTGTCCAAACCACTGTAAGCCATGACCGAAATCACGGCAAAAATAGCCAGTGCAACTAATAGTTCAACTAAAGTAAAGCCTTGCATAATCAGTCATCAGTTATCAGTTATCAGTTATCAGTCATCAGTCATCAGTCATCAGTCATCAGTCATCAGTCATCAGTCATCAGTCATCAGTCATCAGTCATCAAATTATTTCATTCTACCTAATGTGCAACACTTTCTTGAGTTTTAGAATCTAAATGAGATTTTAATTACCAATTACCGATTACCGATTACCGATTACCGATTACCAATTACCAATTACCCATTACCCATTACCCATTACCTAAACTTTAAATTTTGGGCTTGCTAAAAAAGTATGTCATAATGTCAATTGATACATATTAAACTTTGTGGAGACACTGTGGCAACCATTGATTTAACAAAAGCCAATTTTGAAGAAACTATTACAAATAATGACATGATCATTATTGATTTTTGGGCTCCTTGGTGTGGCCCATGCCGTTCTTTTAAACCAATATTTGAAGATACCTCAGAAAAATACCCAAACGTGGTATTTGCAAAAGTCAATACTGATGATGAACGAGAGTTAGCCGGTAGTTTTCAAATTAAATCTATTCCTACCCTAATGATTTTTCGGGAACAAATCATCATTTTTTCACAAGCGGGCAGTTTACCAGCTTCTGCTTTTGAAGAGGTGATTGGCAAAGCACAAGAATTAGATATGAATACTGTGCGAGAAGAAGTGGCTAAGCAACAAACGCAACAAGCTTCTGCCTAAAAGGATAAAGGGGGAAAGAAGAAAGAAATGTGTTGATAGAGAATATTGCTCCAAAATAAATAATCTAGGCAAAAGTTTCTCAGAAACTTTTGCCTAAATTGGACTCCAACAAAAAAATTGATGGGCACAATCCAAAATGTCTGTTAATTTTTCCTTTCTTCCTTCCCCTTGTACCTTTCTTATTTCCCCTAGAAAGTCGCTTGTTTGTCGGCGTGGTAAGAAGAACGCACTAATGGTCCACTGGCAATATTTTTAAAACCCATTTTTTGTCCGAGTACCGCTAATTTCTCAAATTCAGTCGGAGGAACATAACGTTGTACTGGTAAATGGTAACGAGTGGGTTGTAAATATTGCCCCAATGTTAGCATATCGCAATGATTTGTTCGTAAATCATTCATTACTTGTAACACCTCATCAATCTCTTCCCCCAAACCTAACATTAATCCTGATTTAGTGGGAATGGAAGGATTTTCAAATTTAAAATGTTTAAGTAATTGTAATGACCATTGATAATCTGCACCAGGACGGACTTGTTTATAGAGACGTGGTACCGTTTCCAAATTATGATTAAAAACATCTGGCGGCGTTTGATGTAATATTTTTAGCGCGACTTCCATTCGCCCCCGAAAATCAGGCACTAAAATTTCGATCCGTGTCTGAGGCGATAACTCATGCACTGTCTTCAAACAAGCTACAAAATGTCCAGCTCCCCCATCACGTAAATCATCCCTATCGACAGAAGTAATCACAACATAATTCAATTGCATTGCCGCAATCGTTTGTGCTAAATTTTTTGGCTCATTCGCATCCAACGGTGGCGGACGACCATGTGCAACATCACAAAACGGACATCGTCGTGTACAAATATCTCCCATAATCATAAAAGTTGCCGTGCCACCGGAAAAACATTCATGTAAATTAGGACACGAAGCCTCTTCACACACCGTATGTAAATCATGTTTTCGTAATTTCGCTTTTAAATGATTAACCGTACCCCCAGCAGACATTTTAATGCGTATCCAATCAGGTTTACGCAACGGCTTATCAGTCGGAATAATTTTGATAGGAATTCGTGCCGTTTTTTCAGCACCGCGCTCTCGCTTGCCTGATTTTAAGGTGTTTGGTGAATGCGTCATATTTTTTAAAATGAATCGGTAATTTAGTATCTCTACAAATAGCTTTTCTTTAAGAAATACTATTTGTTAATCACATAAATTGGTATCTACAAATAGCATTTCTTAAAGAAATACTATTTGTTAATCACATAAATTGGTATCTACAAATATAGCAATCCTAAATCATTTATGATGTTATCCATCTTTTGTTCCTCTAAGGATAAAGGATATTATCCACTATAACTGATTTAGGATTGCTATAGCATTTCTTAAAGAAATACTATTTGTTAATCACATCTGATATTCAAAATAAATTTTTGTTGGGAATCGTTACTCAGTCCTACAATGTACTATATTTTCACAACTGATAACTGATAACTGATAACTGATAACTGATAACTGATAACTGATAACTGATAACTGATAACTGATAACTGATAACTGATAACTGATAACTGATAACTGAAACAAAATGCCAAAAGTAAAATGGCCTCATCAAGAGGCAAAACGTTTACGTTCTCTTGCATTAAATTCTGATAAACCGGTGATTTTTGAAACCGGTTATGGCCCATCAGGTTTACCCCATATCGGCACTTTTGCCGAAGTCGCTCGCACAACTTATGTCATCAAGGCCCTACAACATACCGTGCCAGAAGCTAAAGTACGTTTGATTGCCTTTTCTGATGATATGGATGGCTTGAGAAGTCTACCAGAAAATATACCCAATCACGATTTATTGCGTCAATATTTAGGAATGCCATTATCAAGCATTCCCGATCCGTTTGAAAAAGCTGCGAGCTTTGCCGATTATATGAATGGGCAACTGCAATTATTTTTAAACTCTTTCGGTTTTGAGTACGAATTTTTGTCTTCAACCAAATGTTACAAAAGTGGAATGTTTGATAATGGCTTAAAAAGAGTCATGGATAACTACACGCCAATTAGAAACCTGTTTATCTCTACCATTTCTGAAGATAAAAGAGAGGCATGGAGTCCATTTTTTCCCATTTGCGAAGCCTGTGGCAAAATTTATACAACACGAGTGGTTGACATCGAACCGGAAAATTATACGTTGACCTATCATTGTGATCAGCCCGGACCAGGTTTCGAGCCTTGTGGTCATAAAAACACCATTGCCATTACCGGCGGTCAAGTCAAAGTGGGTTGGAAAGTCGATTGGGCCCTACGTTGGTACACCTTTGGCGTTAATTATGAAATGTATGGCAAAGATTTAATTAGCTCTGCCAGTATGGCGAGTAAAATCTGTTCTCTATTAGGTGGCAAACCACCCGTGCTTTATAAATATGAATTATTTTTGGATGAAAAAGGAGCCAAGATTTCCAAAAAAATCGGCAACGGCATCTCAATGGAACAATGGGTTAAGTATTCTCCGCTCGGCGCTTTACTCAATTTCCTATTAGTCAACCCCAATAAAGCCAGACAGATGGGATTGCCCATTTTACCTAAAATTGTTGACGAATATATGGAAGTACTCCGTCGAGAAGACCCGACAAATCCCGATTTATCTATGTGGTTTATTGACAGTATCCAGCACAAACATGATGCGTCACAGATGGAACACAGTGAACTGAGTTACAACTTATTGACCAACGTCGCTCAAAATTTAGGTATTCGTGATGCGGCTCTACTGTTTAAATATGCCAACAAATATGATCCAGCCGTCGCGCAGAACGAAGCATTTTTTCAGTTACTCTGTGAAAAAGTACTCGCCTACGTGCAAGATTATGAAGCGCAAGCCCCAAAAGAAGCTTTGGAAATGGATTGGACTTACGCGCAATATCTACCTGAATTAATTGAAATCATTGAAAAAATAGATAATTTTGATAATTTGCCCGGTAAAGAACTCCAAGCCCAGATGTTTATTATTCCTAAAAAGTATGATCTGAGCCAACCTCAATGGTTTAAATTTCTGTATTCCATCTTACTAGGCAAAGAAAAAGGACCACGGTTAGGTCCATTTTTGGGCATACTTGGTAAAAAGGAAGTGTTGTCCATGCTCAAAAAAGCACAAGAAAATTCTCCGAAATAGCTTATTTGTCGGGTTACGCTTTGCTAACCCGACCTACTTCTCACTGAAAAAACGGAAAGCTAGACAGATGAGGTATAAAAATGGCAAAAATATTACATGTTGAAGATAATGAATTATCCTATAAGATGTTATATAACCGTTTGAAAATAAGGTGATTTTAGGTTGTACGTGCTTTAGATGGTGGACAAGCCGTTGATATGGCCCATAGTGAACAGCCAGATTTAATTTTGATGGATATGAGTTTACCCGTTAAAGATGGTGCAACCGCCATAAGAGAAATAAAAGCTTCACCCAAAACTCAACACATTCCTATTATTGCTTTAACCGCCCATGCTATGGAAGAAGATAGAGAAAAAGCATTACAAGCCGGTTGCGAAGACGTTGACACCAAACCAATAGAACTTCCTCGTTTACTGGAAAAAATCAATCGGCTACTGTCAACTGAAAAAACAGAAAGCTAGAAAAATGAAATTATTCGATTTTGACTTAATAACGGGCCATTTAGCCATAGGTTCGATTGTTGTTGTCTCCATCATGGCCTCTATACAGGCATTTATTAATCTCAGACCATTCTTTGACAAACTTTTACAAATGGCAGTTTGGGAATTATTTATTGCTATGCCGGTTCTTGTTATCACTTACAATCAAGGGATCAGAGTAGTTGATTCTGTTTGAATAGTTGACTATGTTTATCTATTTTATATTTCTCTGATTTTCAAAATCAACTACTCTGACCCCTTGATTCCTTCTTGATTCCTGTTAACCAATTTGTTTATCCATGTAATTTAGAGACATAGCAGAAAATAATTGACGCACAACTAACAAATACTATTTCTTGAAGAAATAGTATTTGTAGAAACTCAATCATTCTTTGTACTTATTTTAATATCATAAGCCGTATTACGTCCACCGCCGGTCCTTTTTTGAAGACACCCTTTACTTAACAAATCAGCCAATTCACGACTTGCGGTTGCTTTGCTGACTTTGGTCAATGCCACATATTTGCGGGTATTGATTCCACCTTCAAAACCATTAGGACCAGCATCTAACAAACGATTTAACACTTTGCGTTGGCGTGCATTCAGTTGGGTTTGTTGATGCTGTTGCCAAAAATGGGTTTTTTCTATAACTGACTGAATGAGTTGTTCCGATTCCAACATCGCAGCGATCAAACAACCTAAAAACCAATCCAACCAAGCGGTAATATCCAGAGTTCCTTTTTGGGTTTGTTCCAAAATCTGATAATAATCTTGGCGTTGCTTTTGGATATACAAAGACATTGAATATAAACGCTGTGGTTGTTGATCCGATTGAACCAAAGCCGTATCAGTAATTGCTCTTGCTATCCGTCCATTACCATCTTCAAACGGATGTAAAGTAACAAACCACAGATGAGCGATACCAGCACGAATCAATCCGGGTTGATTTTCCGTTGATTGGTTAAACCAAACCAGAAATTCATCCAAAGCTGATTCTAATCCTAGCCGAGGCGGTGCTTCAAAATGTACTTTTTCTTTACTAATGGCCCCGGATACTACCTGCATAGTTTCTTCGCCCCGCAATTGCCCGGCCTTAATTGCGTATAAATTGGAATAACCGATGGGAAACAAAGCGGTGTGCCAAGCAAATAAACGTTCTTGGGTTAAAGGCTGGGCATAATTTTGTATCGCATCATAAGTGATATCAAGTATACCTTCATGAATCATTCCCGGTGCGGTGACCAAACTATTGAGTCCCAACCGTCGCATCACGGAAGAACGCACAGAAGCCGCTGGTAATATCTCGCCTTCAATCGCCGAACTTTTAATCACATCTTGAATCAACACTTCAGCTAAAGCTTCTTGTCGCTGACTTTGCGTAAAGTGTTCAGCGATACCAGACAAACGCCCTTGCCAATAACTGGCTTTCATCAAAAGTGGCATTAATTGAGATTCGTCCCAATCAAAGTGGGGCCATTCTGATTGTTGCCATATCCAGCGTTTCATGAGGTGAATAATCTCCTTAATCACATCAAAATGTGAGGTGATTATAACAAATTATTTTCGCATTTTGCGTCGTAAATAACAAATTTATTGACTTTATAAAGCAGTAAATTATGTAAAACAAATACTTAAAAATTGGGCAAAATTATGCTTAATATTAAAGTCAAGTAACATATCAAGCAAATATAGTTGCTTATCAAAAAGCTCCAAGGCACAACAAGCCAAGGGGCTTTTTTAATGCGTCTCATACCTCCCAACCATTTAAAATTTATTACCAGCCAATTTCAATCAAGGGGGCAGAGTAGTTGATTCTGTTTGAATAGTTGACTATGTTTATCTATTTTATATTTCTCTGATTTTCAAAATCAACTACTCTGACCCCTTGATTCGGCTCATTACTACTTGATTCCCTGACCTGATCGTGAATTTTGCCTAATGGGGGTGGATTATCAGTAATATGAAGGGCCCGCAACGCAAAAAAGCCAATAAGGAAGAGATGCAAGGGGAGGTTGTATTTAATCCAATCGAAAAACACTATAAATAAATTATGGACTATTTGAAATTTTAGAGCAATTTCAATCAGACATAAAAAAAGCTCCTTGGCTTGTTGTGCCTTGAGGCTATTTTGTTATAAAGAAGATGGAATGCTTTATATTTGTTTAAGTTCATAAGGTCCAAGGAATTTCTGACCATCAAAGTGGATTAAATGATTCGGATTATCAGCTATCCAAACTTCTGTTTCCCATGCAATTTCAAGTATCCATTTTTTAAATACATTTTTATTGAGAAAAGCAGTGACATAAATAATCTCTACCGGACAATTTTTCGTCAATTCTTTTAATTCTAATAATCTTATTTCATTGATAGCGCCGCTGCTATGAACCGCTTCAATCAAATAGAGCCACTTTTTAGAAACATTGTACGCAATCACATCAGGTAATTCATTGTGTGGATTAAGAAAAAAATCAAGTTTTCTCAATACTGTTTCTTCCATAAAAAGCATTTTATTTGAAGTATCACCTACATAAAGAAGTTGACAACCTTGACCAAATTTGGGTAGAAATTCTTCAATAATTTGCTTTTGCAAAATATTATGTTGCCCGGCTGAAAATTCCAGTAATTGACCATTTGGTAAAATCACTGGTACTTTTTCAATCTTTCGGTTTCTCGCTAAAAGTGCTTTCAACGATATTTGATTAGCAACATATTTTTGCCAGTTTTTTTCCCAATCATTGGTTTTATAAGTGGTTATTAAATATTTAAAGTGAGGTTCTAAGCTATAACCTCGCGTTGGATTGTTAGTAGCCGCATTTGGATTATCAGCACTATTGACAATAATCCCAGCTAAAACCAGTAACTTTAAATCTTTGCGCCGAATATCGTCGTAAGAACCACTGGAAATATTTTCTTCAAAATGCTCATTGATAAAGCTAATGATATCTCTGGTTTTCAGGATACGTTTTTCTTCTAAGCCTTGGGCTTTTTTCCAATCGACTGCCACGCCAGCAACCGCCAAAAAAGCCATTGCAATTCGTTCTTTTCTTCTTTCGGTTTGTTCAAGTATAGGTATGTCGACAGCAGAAAGAATATCAATGGCTTCCTCAATGATGGATTGAACAGAAGTTGATTTTTGACTATTTTTCATAGAGTTGCTCATTTAGAATAAAGTTGGCATAGGTTTGAATAAATGACCTTGGTTTTGGATTTCAGCTTTTTCATATAATTGTCCCATGTCGAGACAATCTTTAATTGACCTCGCTATATGATAAGCCAATAGCGGTGGTACGGCATTACCGATTTGATAAAATTGATTAGTTTCAGTGCCGTAAAATTCAAACCAATCGGGAAAACTTTGTAATCGGGCAGCTTCTCTGACGACTAATCTACGCCGTCTACCATCCGGTAATTTGATGCGAAGCATGTCACCAGTTGGTGCAGCGATATTTCGACAAGTTAAAGTTCTGGCTGGTTTATTAGGAAATAAATCACGCGGATTTATACATTGAGAAGCTATTTCATATTTTTTGACATATTTATCCATTGAAGGTGTCAAAATTTTATATTCATCAATGACTTGATTCATTAGATCGCCAATTGCTTCAGCAACGGTAAATTTTTTTAGGTTCGGTTTTGGAAATGTAAACTGGCTCCGATGCCCTACCACAAATAATCGTTCTCGGTTTTGGGGGATTCCATAATTAACGGCATTTATCAGTTGATAATCAATGATATAACCTAAAGAAACTAGTTCTTCGGTAATTTGATCAAAATATCCTTTATTGGCGTATAACATGCCTCGTACATTTTCAAACAGAAAGATTTTTGGGTTCGTTTTTTTGATGGCTTGGAAAAAAATTGGAAAACCATTTCTTTCGTCCTGTTTGCCTTTTTGATGTCCGCCGACACTAAATGGTTGACAAGGAGGACCACCAATAATGATATCAACTTTATCATTAATAAAGTCTATATTGGTTCCCAATTTTTTGGTAATACAATGTCCTTGAAGATTTTGTCGATAAGTTTGGGCGGCTACATTATCCATTTCATAACCAAGTGTTTGAAATCCAATTGCTTCAAATCCGAGCGATAATCCACCACAACCGGCAAATAAATCTAGCACTTGATAATTGAGATGATTTTGGGGCTTTAACCGATAATTGATAGTTTCTACATAATTCATATTGTTAAGTTTTTTTGAGTTTATAGTGTATGAATATTTTATGGCATCAATAAAAAAAGCCCATTGGCTTATTTGTACCTTGGGGGCTTTTTTCTGTCGATGAAAAGCCTTCTGTCCGCTTCACTTAATTTTTGCCTTTTTCCCATCTATGTTCAGTAACCAATGTTGGGCTATTACACGTTGTTCTTTAAGTAAATCATTATATGTATATGCTTTGCTGTAACTATAATTTTTATTAGATTGTATTTGATATTGTTCTATTACTTGTCCATTGCGGAAAATTTGACAACCCGGATTTGGAACAATTGCTATAGTATTTTGTGGTTCTTTTCCAATACTACGACTTATGGTAAATTTTACATAACTGGATTCAGGGTTTATCTCCAAATGAGTTAATATCCAATTGAAAAGGTCTTTTGAGATTCTTGATAAATCAATATTACCACCCTCTGACACCGGATATTTTACAGCATATTTTTCTAGTATTTGATAAATATGGGGTTGCAAACAATTTTGTTCCTTTATACCCGGATATTGCTCAACCATAATTTCATAATATGAGAGAGCTTCATTTTGGTTTCCTTTTAAAATCAATAAACTGATTATAGTTTGTATGGTTTTTGACGCAACTAGAATATTATTTTGTTCACAAGCTTCATCCAATAAATTTTGAAAAATATCTTCTGCTTCTTCTGTTTCTCCTTTTTTCAATGAAGATAAAGCTGCATTTATTTCCTTTGCAGAAAGTTCTTTACTCTGTTTTTTATAAAGTGCTTCAAAAGATTGTATTATATAAGTTGATAATACCTCATTTTCTTCTTTCAAAAGAATATTTTGTTCATGGAATTTTTCATAAAAAAGTTCTTTACTAGGTGACTGCCTAGTAATAGATTTAAAACCCACATAAATTCCTAAAAGACTTATAAGTAGTGCGATAATGTATTGATATACCGAATCAGAGAAAAATGGATATATTGTATTATTCCAAAAATCAGGAAACCATATAAAAACAAATGAATTTATCTTATCCGCTAACTCATTAAAAAAATTATTAAATTCATTCATTTCAATGTTTTTTTTATTGTCAGTGGGAGAGAAACAAGTGTAGAGTGGGATAAAATAGAGTGAAGCTTAGATTTTTGCCGAATTTATTTAATGCGTTTTTTAAAGGCAAAAACACACAGGCGGATATTATCTCATCATTTTTTTAATGTCAATATGTTACTGCTCTATATTTTAGTATATTGATACTTGGAAAGGACTCGGCATTAAGAAAATCAAGGGCCGCAGTCATGGTAGGTTGGGTGGTTGGCGTTTCACCCATTTGTGAAAGCGTTCGCCAGGTTTCAGCAGTCGCTTGAAAAGGCGTGGCCAGGTCATCGGGCGTACTGTAATGCCCGTCGGGTTGTGCTTTTAGGACAAGCCAATCGATCCCGCTATTCGCATAAACGGGTGGCGATAAACAGAAAAACCATAAGGCTATGAATCGCAGGATGCGGCCCAGAGGCGGTGGTTGGGATTTTTTGAACATATTTTTACTCCTTATATAGACATCCTAAATGATTTATAAATTCTTTCAAGCCAATTTTTTTCACGAATCATTTAGGATTACTATATCAGTTATCAGTTATCAAGTTACCAATTACCAATTACCAATTACCAATTATCAATAAAACTTATTTTGATGATTATACTCAATCTTGTTGTTAGCTTTTATCACGACTGAGTATTTTACAAAATTTTGGTGCTAAAGGTCACATTTTTTCTTATGGCCCATAATTTTAAGAATATGCTGATTTTAAAGGCTTACATTTTATCGACTCTTTAAATTTTTGGTTTTTGTTATTTGAACTGGTAACGTATCTAAAATGTTATTTGCCATTCGCCATTCATCTGACCTCTTTAGGTTAAATTTCGACTTGGAAATTGGCTGGTAATAAATTTTAAATAGTTGGGAGGTATGGGACGCATAAAAAAAGCCCCTTGGCTTGTTGTGCCTTGGAGCTGTTTCAATGAGGAATTATGATGGAATTGTTTCGTTACTACGCTTGCTATCCTGCATTATGCTTTACCAGATAACTTCAACAACATTAGCTTCGGTTATTTTTTGGTCTTTTGTAATCAGAGGTAAACCTAATTCAAGAGCCGTTGCTGCGATAATTCGGTCTGGCATATCTGGAATAAGTTGACGTGAGATGGATTGCATGGCACGAATGGTTGAAAGTTCTATTTGAACCAATTGATAATTAATGGGATTTTTTTCTAATAACTTGATTAAGTTATCAATAGACTTCTCTGGAATTCTGGCTTTTTCAACCAAATAAACCAGTTCAACTAAAGCGATATTCGGTATAAAAATTCGCACTTCATTATTATCGGCTTGATTGAAAATTTTGGCAGCTTTTGGTGAAAGTCTTTCACTTTGGAAAATGTGCCATAACAAAGCATGAGTGTCAGTAACAAATTCTTTCATTCATTGAGTTCTCCCAAATGGCTCCACATTTCACGTCGTGCTTGTAAAATGTCATTTTCAGTGATATCAACATTATAATCGCGCCATAAGCCACCTAATTTGATGGTGGGTGATTCTTGGATAACCTGTTGTTTTTTATACTTAACAAATTCGATAAATTGCCAAATTTCAGCTAAACTGTCATCTGATAGAGATATCAGTTCTTGATACATGTCTTGTGCAGTTATATTAATGTTCATTTGTCATACCTTGTCAAAGCGACATTATTTTTGTTACCTGAGTTGGGTGAAGCAAAAAAGCCCTATCCTTTCACATGTATGCTGGGGACAGGGAACATAAAAAATGGGGCAGGAGAAAGGGAAAACAAACAGAATCTCACATAAATCTTGGATTCTGTTAAATTTGGTTGGAATCCAAAATTTATTTTGGATTATTTTTTCTCAACTGATTTCTTTCTCCTGATTTCTTTCTCCTGATACCTGCCCCCTTCTCCTGCCCCCTTTCTCCTGTCCTTTTCTCCTTTTACCAATTCCCCATGCCACTTTTGCTTAAACGTTGCATTTTGCTGTAGAGGGTGGTGCGATTGATGCCCAAAATACGGGCGGCTTGGCTGAGATTGCCTTGACTAATTTTGAGTGCTGCGTTGATGTAACGACGTTCCCATTCCAGCAAAACTTCATCAAGGGCAAATCCGCCTTTGTTGATTTGTTGAGTAATCGCTTGTTCAGAATCTTCGTCGTAACTCGGTTCGCTCGTTAGGTTAGTTTCTAATTCTTCTTCTAATTGGTTTTTATTGACTACTTGCTTGGGATATTTAGCCCCAAGACGAATCACAATGTTGCGTAATTCACGAATATTTCCTGGAAAACCATAGTCCCTCCAACATTGTTTGGCTGGCTCATCTAATTGGAATAAGGTACCCATATCCGCATAAAAATTTTGAAAATGTTTTAATAATAATACTTTATCTTCATCTCTATCCCGTAACGGGGGTACTTTAACGGCTAACACACTTAAACGATGATATAAGTCGCCTCGGAAATTTCCTTTCATCACTTCATCACGCAAATCCCGATTCGTGGAAGCAATAATTCGTGCATTTGATTGTCGTACTTTGGTTTCACCTAAACGATAATATTCACCATTTTCTAACACTCGCAACAGTTTAGATTGTAGTGCTAGTGGCATTTCACCAATTTCATCCAAGATTAAACTGCCTTGAGTGGCTTCTTCAAAAAAACCAGAACGTGCGCTAGAGGCACCAGTAAATGCGCCCTTAGCATGTCCAAATAATTGTGCTTCTAATAATTCCGTCGTAAAAGCCGCACAGTTAACAATTAAACAAGGTGCATCAGCACGTTGACTTTGAGTATGGAGACATTGAGCGACTAATTCTTTACCAGTACCTGATTCGCCTTGCATTAATACTGAAAAAGGTGAATTTGCAAATTGTTGAATTTGCGCTTGCAAAGTTTCCATTGCCGTGCTTTGCCCAATAAGCCCACATTCTTTTTGTTGAGTTTGCGGTTTAATTTGAAATTGTCGCTCAGCCTCCAAAATCATTAATTGATGTTTGAGCCGAGCTTTAAGTAATTCCATGTCACATGGTTTAGGGATAAAGTCCGCAGCACCCAATGTTAAAGCATGTCGTACATTTTCTGAAGTATCTTGTCCAGATAAAATGAGCGTTTTTATTAACGAATTAAAAGTCAATAATTCCGAAACGAGCGCGAAACCTTCTTCTGGATTATGTGGATTAGGTGGTAATCCTAAATCAACTAAAGCGAGATCAGGTAGCACTGGCAATGTATAAAGTAAACGTTTTGCTTCTTCGCGGGTATGCACTGCATAAACCGTAAAACTGTCTTTTAATACAAACGTAAGAGATTCACTAATCAGCGGATCATCATCAACTAACAATAAGCTTGGCAGATCAGCCATATTGAGTGTCCTTTGAGAATTAAGAATATAAGCGATGGAATAAAGGGATTGAGTGATGTTTATGTCCAAAATAAATTTTGGACACCTTGAATTTAGGAATGGGGATTTAATCACTTTCAACGGATTTTTAGGTTGGTGAGTTTGTTGAACCATTGAATCCTCATTCCTATTCTCTATTTTTGAATCTAAAATTTATTTTGGACAGGAGGCCTGGTTCAATTTAGAGTAACACTTGAAGTTCTTCGCTTTGGCACAAAACGCAGCGAAGAACTCCAGCACGCCCCTTAAGATGGAAAGGATTAAGATGAGGTCATTAATCCTAAACGTGTTGCAATTTCTAAGGTCAATTTGGCTTGATTAAGGGTATAAAAATGCAAACCGGGTGCGCCACCGGCTAATAAACGCTCACACATAAGTGTTATCACGTCTACTCCATAAGCTTGTAATGCCGCTTTATCATTTTCTAAGTCTTTAAGTCGCCAACGTAGCCAACGTGGAATTTCAGCACCACAAGCATCCGAAAATCTGGCTAACTGTTCAAAATTACTGATTGGCATAATGCCCGGAACGATAGGTATATCAATTCCTCGCGCTACGCAAGAATCTAAAAACCGAAAATAAGCGTCGGCATTATAAAAATACTGTGTGATGGCACTATTTGCACCAGCATTTACCTTTTTAAGCAAGTAATTTAAGTCATCTTCGGCACACTTAGCCTCTGGATGGAATTCTGGATAGGCTGCCACTTCGATATGAAAATGTGAGCCGGTTTCTGCGCGAATAAATTCAACTAATTCATTAGCATTACGCATTTCTCCTAAAGTGCCAACTAAACCGGAGGGTTTATCACCTCGCAAAGCGACAATTCGCTTAATATCGTGTGCTTGGTAATCTTGTAATAATTTAAGCATATTCTCACGAGTGCTACCCACACACGATAAATGGGGTGCTGCGTCAAAGCCTGAATGTTGTTGAATTTCAACGACAGTTTCAAAGGTTTTTTCCTGCGTTGAGCCACCGGCACCATAAGTCACTGAAAAAAATGTGGGCTGCAACACTTGTAATTGTTTGCGGGTTTCGTGCAAGTTTAACACACCTTTTTCGGTGCGCGGCGGGAAAAACTCGCAACTGATGGTTAATGTTTGTGCTTGTGAAGTCATATATAATGATGAAGGGTGAAGGGTGAATGGTGAATGAATAATCATAATTGCCTTAAAAATCGTTTTTTCTGGTGAAAAGACGATTTTCAATTTTCACTGATTTCATTTCTATTCAGTATAATAATGATGTTATGTAATGATTCTAAATGATTTGTAAATAATCGTTAAAAAATATGAAGCCGATTCAATCTCGGATTTTTGAATTGACAAATCATGGATATTTATAGACATTCATAAAAATATTTAGGACAAAACCTTCGAGGTTTTGAAAACATTGAAGGTTGATAACAGAAACTATATATCTGAAATACCATATATTTTGTTATTGAGAATTGGGAAACGAAGGAAAGCTTCGTTAAATTAGAGTAACCTTCAAATTATTATAAAATTGAATTGTCAATACCTAAGCTTTGCTAGGTATGATCGTCGCATTGCGAAGTTATTTCGTTGCGCTATTCGCTTTTTAAGAATAAAAACTTAAACATGATATGCTAAATTATAAAATAAAAAGAGTTTGGGGAAATACCTTAACATTCAATTCAATCAATTGACAGAATACTAGAAAAATCATCCAAAATAAATAATCTAGATAAAAGTTTCTCCAAAACTTTTGGCTAGATTGGACTCAAAATCAACGGTCTGGCAGAATCCCAAATTTATTTTAAATACTCATGTTACGCACAATGCTTCAAAAAGCTTGATTCTTCGTGTTAATAAAAATCCCTTAACCAATATCTTTTATCCGCATGCTCTCTCCCTCCCCCTAACCCCATCCCGCTCGGTGGTGTTTTGTTATTAGGCAGTTGCGGGAAAATAAAATCCCCACTAACCCGGTTGTTGAGCTTGTCGAAACATGGGGTTAGAAGGATTTTGGGTATATTATTTTCCCGCAACTGCCTTATTTGGCAAAAACGAGAATATTAATCACCGTTTATTGCTAATTGCCTACGAAATACCATCGAGCAGTCCCAGCGGGAGAGGGTTAGGCGGTCCCTGAGCTTGTCGAAGGGGGAGGGAGAGATCGTGAACCTAAAAATAGCATGACAAATATTCCTCGAAAAAATCTCTAGCCTAGGGGAAGGGCATTGTAAGAAAACAAAAATAGCATGAAAAAAAAGGCTCAAAAAAGCTCTCAGTCAACACCCTTTAAAAAAGGAGAGAGTTCCCCACTTTTTAAAGAGGGAATAGGAGGAATTTTGGTTCTAAATCTTATTAAAGGACAACTCTATAGAAGTTGATACTTTAACTTATTATAATTAAATGATTTAGCCTGAGTAACTCAACATGATTCGCAGATCGAATAAAAAAAATTTCTTCAAAGCTCGTCAACAAATTTCTTCTTCTAAATCTCATTATTCAAGACAGTTAGTACCTCGCCGCCGCTATTGCGCGGTTTCTCCTTTTAAGTGGTATCATGTCATATTTACGCTAGTAATCATTTCATTTAGTAGTCATATCATCATCTTAGATATGGATGTTCGTCAACAATTTGAAGGTAAACGTTGGGCATTACCAGCGCGTGTTTTTGCACGTCCCTTAGAACTTTATACGGGTAAAAGCTTAACAACGACTGCTTTGATTGAAGAATTAAAGGCCCTAGGTTATCAAAAAGTTAGATCATTGAATGAACCTGGTCAATATTACCGTCAAGGTAACAATTTTTTTATCATGACTCGAACATTCAAATTTTGGGATACCATTGAACTATCGCGCAGGGTACAAATTAATGTTCAATACAATAAAGTTAAATCAATCAGCGAATTAAATCCTAATCGCCAATTAACATTGTTTCGTCTACCTCCTAAATTAATTGGCAAAATCTATCCAAGTCATCATGAAGATCGTATTTTAGTTATGTTGGATAAAGTGCCACCTTTGTTAATGGGTGGCATCATTGCAGTGGAAGATCGCAATTTTTTTAATCACTATGGCATCAGCATGCAGGGATTAATGCGTGCGATAAAAGCAAATATTAAAGCGAGAAAATGGGTGCAAGGCGGTAGTACAATTACTCAACAATTAGTTAAAAATTTTTATCTCACACCAGAACGTACTTTTGAACGCAAATTCAATGAAGCTATTATGGCCCTTTTATTAGAATGGCACTATGGCAAAAAACAAATTCTTGAAGCCTACATCAATGAAGTATACATGGGTCAAGATGGTAATCGGGCCATTCATGGCATGGGTCAAGCAGCGCGGTTTTATTTTGGTCGTCCATTAATAGAATTAAAATTACCGCAAATAGCATTGCTAGTTGGCCTCATACGGGGTGCCTCGTTTTATAATCCCCATAAATATCCAAAGCGGGCCCTTTTGCGTCGTAATTTGGTATTAGATGTGATGGTCGCTCAAGGTGTATTGAATTCTGATGAGGCCAAAATAGCTAAAACTGCGCCTTTAGGGATTACTAAAGATATCATCGAAAGCAAATTTCCTTATCCGGCTTTTATTGAATTAGTGCGTCATCAACTCCATCAATATTATGATGAAAAAGACTTACATTCAAAAGGTCTACAAATTTTTACCACCTTAGACCCCTACCTTCAAAAATTCAGTGAGCAAATCGTGATTAAGGGGCTTAAAAAACTGGAACGGAAAACGCGTAAAGCACGTCGATTAGAAGGAGTGATTGTAGTTACTCATGTTGACAATGGTGAAGTCTTAGCCTTAGTCAATAGTAGAAGACCTGATTTTGCCGGATTTAATCGTCCTCTAAATGCAGAACGCCAAATTGGTTCTTTAGTCAAAGTAGCGATCTATTTAACCGCGTTAGAAAATCCCAAAAGATACTCTTTGACAACCCCAATTAGTGATGCACCTTATAGTTGGTATAATAAATATAATGGTAAGGTTTGGCGACCTAGGAATTATGGTAAACGTTCACATGGCAGGATTCCCTTGTACAAGGCATTTGCTCATTCTTATAACATTGCCACAGTACGTTTAGGCATGAGATTAGGCTTAAAAAAAGTTTTTAACACATTGGAACGATTAGGTATTGAACGTGAAAGTATTCTTAAAAAGAAATATCCTGCCATGCTACTTGGTGCGATGCATTTAAGCCCAATGGAAGTCATTCAAATGTATCAAACCATTGCCAGTGGTGGTTTTCGCGTACCAGTGCAAGCCATTCGTGATGTTTTAGATCATGAAGGTAAACCATTACAACGATATGCCCTATCAATGGAACAAAATTTTGACGAAGGGTCAATTTTCCTACTCAATTATGCCTTACAACTCGTGCTAACAATAGGAACAGGGCGCGATGCAGCAAAAACATTGCCTAAAAACATGGTTTTAGCCGGTAAAACTGGCACGACTAATAATTTACGTGATAGTTGGTTTGTGGGTTTTGGTAGTGAATTATTGGCATTAGTTTGGGTAGGGCGGGATGATAATAAACCAATGGGTTTAAGTGGGGGAGAGGGTGCTATGGTGGTATGGGCAGATTTTATGCGAACTCTCCGTCCACAATCTTTAGCACCAGCCGTACCTAAGAATGTTGGGTGGCGTACGACCAAAGAAGGACTTATGCCTTATATTATTCGATAGAAGGAGTCCAAAATTTAGTTTGGCGGTTTTCAAAAATTAATTTTGGGATCAGGCAAAGTTATCCAGTAATATTTTTATTTTTGGACAACTCTAATATTGTCCGAAAATAAGATTTAGAACAAAAATTTTCCCAAATCCCTAGGGTGGGGTGGTAATCATTTCCTCCATCCTCCCCCCTTTCTCCTTCTCATCCATTTTCACTTTATAAAAATTAAACGAATATAATCAATAAATAAGACAATACTTTTGTCGTAACACTATAAGTTTACATTTTAACTTGTTACAATTAAAAAATTTAACTTGAGTGACTAAAAAATTTAACTAGAGCGACTCAAATATGAGAAACACACGTAATAGAAAAGTTCCTTACGATAAAACTCGTCGCAGGACTTATTCTTCTTCTTCTCGACTCACAACTCGTACCACTCGTACTAATAGCAGCAATTCTCGTTCTCGTACAAAACGTCCAGCACCTCGTGAACGCAGCGGATTTCGTTTTAAATGGTTTTGGATAATCATCATTATTATGATGATTTTCGTAGGTCGTTATGTTGTGGCTTTAGATGAGAAAGTCCGCGACCAATTTGAAGGCAAGCGGTGGGCATTACCAGCGCGTGTTTTTGCACGTCCGTTGGAACTTTACACTGATAAACGTTTGACAAGCACAGCTTTGGAGGAAGAATTGAAGGCCCTAGGTTATCGTCAAGTGAGTCAAATTAACGAATCCGGACAATATCAACGTAGCGGCAATGATTTCTTAATGACAACTCGTGCCTTTAAGTTTTGGGATGCCACCGATCCCTCACGAATGGTACGGGTCAGTATTAAAAACAATCGCGTCAAATCCATTAGCGAATTACATCCTAATCGTCAATTAGCATTGCTCCGTTTGCCACCCAAATTAATTGGTAAAATTTATCCGGCTCACCATGAAGATCGTCTCGTCGTGAGTGCTAATGAACTACCCCCAATACTAATTGATGCCTTAATTGCCGTAGAAGATCGCTCTTTCTTTTACCATTTTGGTATTAGTATAAAGGGTTTAATACGCGCTGCTTTTGCCAATTGGCAGGCAGGTGAACGAGTGCAAGGTGGCAGTACAATTACACAACAATTAGTTAAAAACTTTTACCTAACCTCGGAACGGACCTTTAAACGTAAAATCAATGAAGCGTTGATGTCCATTTTGTTAGAATGGCATTATAGCAAAGAACAGATTCTTGAAGCCTACATGAATGAAGTGTATTTAGGCCAAGATGGTAAGCGGGCCATTCATGGCATGGCCCAAGCCGCAAAATTTTACTTTGGTCGTCCATTAAAAGAAATAAAATTACCACAAGCCGCATTGTTAGTTGGTCTTATACGTGGAGCTTCAATTTATAATCCACGTAAACACTCAGATCGTGCCAAAGAGCGCCGCAATTTAGTGTTAAATTTGATGGTTAATCAAGGAATGATCAATTCTCGTGATGCTGAAATCGCCAAAGCCACCCCTTTAGGAATTACTGATAAAAAAGATACGATTGAAAGTGCGTTTCCCTATCCATCCTTTATTGGATTGGTACGACATCAACTCCATAAGGATTATGATGAAAAAGACCTACGTTCAGAAGGATTACAAGTTTTTACCACCTTAGACCCTTACATCCAAAAATTGGGTGAACAGGTGATGAAAAATGGCCTGAACAGACTGAGAAGAACCAGTAGTAGAGCGAGGACCCTCGAAGGGGCTATGGTGGTCACCAGTACCGAAAATGGTGAAGTGTTGGCATTAGTGAATGGTACAAAGCCCCTCTATGAAGGCTTTAATCGTCCCCTAAATGCCGTGCGTCAGATTGGCTCTGTCGTTAAACCCGCTGTCTATTTAACCGCGTTGGAAAATCCCAACCGATATTCTTTAACAACCCCAATCAGTGATGCACCTTATACATTGAAAGGTTGGACACCCAAAAATTATGACCATCGTTCACATGGCAGGGTACCTTTGTACAAAGCACTCGCTTTTTCCTATAACTTAGCAACAGTGCGTTTAGGGATGAAAGTGGGACTCTCTAAAGTTTACGAAACGTTAAAACGACTAGGGCTGGAACGCGAAAGCCTGTTTAAACGGCAATATCCCTCTATGTTATTGGGAACTATCCAATTAAGTCCGATAGAAGTCGCCCAAATGTATCAAACCATTGCAAGTGGTGGTTTTCGGGTACCAGTACGGGCCATTCGTGATGTGTTAGATTACGAAGGTAAACCTTTGCAACGTTATGCTTTATCGGTAGAACAACCTTTTGATGAAGGACCAATCTTTTTACTCCAACACGCCTTGCGACAAGTATTGCGAATGGGTACTGGCCGTAGGGTAGCAAACACATTACCAGCCAGTATGGTTTTGTTCGGCAAAACGGGTACCACGAATGACTCACGAGATAGTTGGTTTGCCGGTTTTAGCAGTGAATTGGTGACCGTAACTTGGGTAGGACGTGATGACAATAAACCCATGGGGTTAACTGGTGGCTCTGGTGCTATGATACTCTGGAGAGATTTTATCAAATTAGTTCGTCCAGAATCTTTGAAACCGGGGACTCCCAAGAATATTAGATGGCGTGGACAGACACCATATATTACTAGCCAAAATAGTGTCTCAAATAATATGTTTGCTGGACAATAAGTGAATGGTGAATGAATAACCATAAAATAGTCATTTTAAACTATTTTCAAAACATAAGTATCCAAACAAAAATAACTTAACCCAAGAATTTCCCCTAATTTCCCTTTGTCAAAGGGGGCAGAACTCAGGGAAAAGGTGGATTTTATTTTTGCTTAATGACTAAGTTGTTACTTCGTAAAAATTTATGTAGATGGACAAAAGTATTTTAACTTTTCTAAAAATACTATTTCTTTAAGAAATAGCATTTTTCATTTTTCTAAAATGTTAAAATATCTCTACATATTATGGTTATTCATTTGTCATTCACCATTCACCATTTTTAATTTAACTTAAATTGTCTAAAAGCATCCGTAAGTTTTGCAGCTTGATGAGTAAGTCCTTCCGCATTTGCTGCGGCTTGTTCAACTAATGTCGCATTTTGTTGCGTCATATTATCCATTTGTGCAATCGCCACATTAATTTGTTGAATACCATCGTTTTGTTCTTTGGAAGCCGAAGAAATTTCAGCAATAATATCTGTGACACGTTGAATAGAAACAATAATATTTTCCATGCCATTGCCAGCTTGTTCAACTAATAATGTACCCGTTTCAATATTAGAAACCGAATTTTCAATCAATTCTTTAATTTCCTTAGCAGATTCTGCACTACGTTGCGCTAAGTTTCTCACCTCAAGGGCAACCACCGCAAATCCACGTCCTTGTTCACCCGCATGAGCTGCTTCAACTGCCGCATTGATCGCTAAAATATTCGTTTGAAAAGCAATCCCATTGATAACAGTGGTAATATCGGATATCTTATGAGAAGAATCAAATACTTGTTGCATCGTTTTCACAGCATCTCGAACAATAATACCACCTTGCTCGGCAGTTTCTGTCGCAGAATGGGCAAGATGATTAGCCGTTTGAGCATGAATCGTATTTTGTTCTGCCACAGCAGTTAATTGTTCCATCGCAGCGGCTGTTTCTTCAAGAGAAGCGGCTTGTGTTTCAGTGCGACTGGAAAGTGAATTATTGCCCCTCTCCATCTCTATCGCCGCATAATTAACTGCATCAGCAATCTGCTGAATTTTAGATAACGTCGCCACCAGTTTTTCAATGGTACTGTTAGCATTTTGTTTTATTTTATCAAATTCACCAGCATATTGTGTTTGAATGGGCTGTGTTAAATCACCATTTTTGAGATTTTCTAAAAAAATACCGATGTCATGACTAAAGTTTTTTTGTATTGCTAAAAGAGCATTTATAGCATGACTTAACTCTTTGCCAAAGCCACCGGTTTGAAGTATATGAATCTGTTGATTGAGTTCTCCACGTCCCGCACTATCAACCACTTTTTGAATATCCACAATCACTTTTTGCAGATTGTTAATGGTTATTTGGACTAAACTAGAAACATCCGCATAAATACCTTCATAATGGTTCTCAATGCTTTCATTCAAACAACCTTGAGCAAGAGCCATCATCACACGAGTCATATCTTCCATAAATTCTGAAGTTGTCTTAACTAATTGGTTAGTATTATCGCCTAATTCTTGGCTAAAACCTTTTAGAGAGTGCGTATCAATTTTATGACTTAAATCACCAAGCTTTGCGGCTGAAACGGTTTTTTGAATATCTAACAGAACGCCTTGTAACGTTTCTGACATTTCCAGAGTAGTATTAAGCATCAGGCTAATTTCATCTTGTTTCTGACTCAATTGTTTTCTGTCATTTTGGGATGTGGCATCAATCCAACAAGTCAGTTGACCTTCTGCTAGGTTGTTAATGACATTAACCACTTGATTTAAAGGCAATATAATACTACTCGTCATCAACAAAGCCCCACCAATCAACAGCGGCAAACTTAAAAATATGACCATACCCATCAACCATTCCAATGTTTTAGTCGATGCAAAGGCTTCAGATTGATTAATTTCTGCAATTAACGCCCAGTTTTTATCACCGACTTGTACTGGTGTATAGGCTGATAACACCTTATCACCTTGGTAATTGATGATAGTATGTTCACCCGATTGACCGACTAAAGCTTGACGACTACTTTCTGTATCAACATCACCTTGGTCTGGTGCCGCAAAAGAAGCCTCTATGGAATGCGTATTCGGCGCAAGATAGGAATTAGAACGCATCAATTTATCACTACCCACTAAGTAGGTTTCGCCACTATTACCCATACCAGCGCGTTGTTGCATGATCTGATTCATAATTTTATCATCCAACTGCAATGCGACTACCAATACGACTTTATCATTGTAAACCACCGGTTGAGCGATAAAAGCACTTGGTTTATTGTTACTGGGAGCATAAGGCGCATAATCGCTGATACCATAAGTTTTACTCTGTAAAACCTGTTGTACTAATTGCCCCAATTGTGAATCAGCGTATTTACCATTAATGAGATTAGTACCATATTCTGCTTCATGCTTCACAGAATAAAAAATGTCTCCTCGAGGATGAATTAAAAATAAATCATAGAAACCATACTGATTAATGTATTTGGTGAATAAATCTTCGCTTGTTCCCATCAATTTTGGAGTCAATAATTCTTCCAATGCGATTGTGGTAATCAGACACCATTTGAGGTCAGGTATTTGTAGTGGTGTATAACCCCCTAATTCTAAATCACCAGTGCTACCCACTTTGATTTCAATATCCGCTTGTCCTTTCAATGCCTTATCAATATCTTTACCAATCTTGGGATAACCGATAATGTGTTTACCGGTACCTTTAACAACTCTATCGCTCCGATAACTGGTTTTACCATTAAGTTGCCCAACAACATAAGTTTCTCCAGTTTTCCCCATACCAAGACGGCGTTGAACAATCGCATTAATAAAATCATGCGACAAACTCAGTGCTAACACTCCGATGGGTTTCTTATCATCAAAAATAGGGGCCGTTATGAAAGCAAGATATTGATTATTCGCAGGTGCATAAGGCTCAAAATCTTGGAGGGTGATTTTGTGCAGTCCCTTTTGAAAAGCTTTATGCAAGGGACTTTCTTTTAACGATCCGTTTTTAAGGTTTTTCCCTAAATCACTTCTTTTGGCTGCGGTGTAAACGATATCACCATCTTTGCTAATGAGAAATAAATCGTCAAAGCCGTATGCTTTTTGGTATTGTTTGAATTCAACACCAAATTTTTCTTCTATTATTTGCCAAGCTTGTTTTGAAGTCTCTGTATCTTCGGTATGAAAAGCCACTTCAAATTGTGCTATGGCTCGTGAGACAGATTTGCTTTTTGAGAGAACGCTGATATTATTCAAACGTTCCCTAAAATACCATTCTAATTGTGCTTTTTTATTTTCTTGCACAGCCCGAAGTTTATTGAAAGCATTTTGTTGGATGGTTGCCACCATATTCAGCAGAATTTGCATATCATTCTGCTTTTCCGTAAAAAAATTTTCAAGCTGTACCTTTTTAATTTCACGGACACTTTCAAGGTGGCTAAAAGCTTGATTAGAAAGGACATGGCGACCTCCAAACAACGCAATACTTCCTACAATCAGAAAGGGAATCAAACCAATCGCTAATGCGGCTATTAATAATTTTTTGCCAATTGTCATGTTAGTTATCAGGTATCAGGTATCAGGTATCAATTATCAATTATCAATTATCAGTTATCAGGTATCAATTATCAATTATCAATTATCAATTATACTGAATACCATCACAATTTTGAACTTTTGTTTCATTGATCGTCACTTTATTCCAGTAACGAAGTTTCGAGCGAAACGAAAAAATCTGTGATTGTCATTTATCAATTATCAATTATCAGTTACTAGTTATACTGAATACCATCACAATTTGAACTTTTGTTTCATTGATCGTCACTTTATTCCAGTAACGAAGTTTCGAGCGAAACGAAAAAATCTGTGATTGTCATTTGAAGCGAGAAATCTTTCATAAGAACTAGATTTCTCGCTTCGCTCGAAATAACAGGCTTTATGCGAATTTTTGGCTAAGAGGGTAACATATTTGGTAACTGATAACTGATAACTGATAACTGATGACTGATAACTGATAACTGATAACTGATAACTGATAACTGATAACTGATAACTGATTCACTGATACAGCCAAACTTGCATCAGTGATAGCAATTTGTCAGTATCCACCGGTTTAGACAGATAATCGCTCGCGCCGGCTTCAATACATTTTGCCTTATCACCTTTCATCGCTTTGGCAGTGAGCGCGATAATAGGCAGTTGATAGAAACGGGATTGTTTTCTAATTTCACACATCGCTTCATAACCATCCATTTCTGGCATCATAATGTCCATCAACACTATCGCAATATCAGGATGTTCATCCAATACAGCTAATGCTTTGTTACCATTTTTGCCACAAAAAACTTCCATATCATGATCCTCTAAAACCGTAACTAAAGCAAAAGCATTTCGCATATCGTCATCAACAACCAACACTTTTTTGTTCGTGAAAATGTCCGAGTTGTCTTGCGCTATTTTGAGATTATGATACTGTTCTTCTGGCAAATTTGCTGGTTTTTGATGGAGAAATAAAGTGACTTCGTCTAACAGGAGTTCTTGCGATTGAACCGGCTTAATCGTTAGTTTTTCTTCACACTGCTGTAATGTCTGCTTTTCAGATGCTGTAAGTTCTCGATGAGTATAGAGAATAATAGGCGTTTGGGATAATTGCCCTTCTTGAGACAACTGCTCAATCAGTTTCATACCTGAATCATTTTCTACATCAATATCTATAATCGTGCAATCAAAAGAAATTTTTTGTAAATATTGAAAAGCTAAAGCAATTTTTTTAATCGTCGTCGTTTGAATTTGTTCTCCACTCACGGTTTTTAACATCATATTTTCACGCGCTTCATTATCGACGACCACTAAAACGGTTTTGAGTGTTTTGACGATAAATTCTTCGATTTTATCAAATGCCTCATTCAGTTCATTGGTACTAGCTGGTTTTAGCAAATGACCGATAGCCCCCATTTTTCTTGTTTCGCATTCATCCTCTTTTGCACAAATAAGATACACGGGAATATGTCTGGTTTTTGGATTTTCTTTGAGCCTAGCCATTACCCGTTTACCATCTAATTGCGGTAAACCAATATCAAGAATAATGGCATTGGGTTGGTATTTTTCAGCCTTATACAAGCCGATATTCCCCTCTTCGGCAAGAAGGCATTTAAACTGTCTTTCGTGGGAAAATTCCATCAGTGAACTGGAAAATTTCCTATCATCTTCAATAATTAAAATCAATTTGCCTTCTGATGGTAACTGTTCGATATCGTCTACCATTTTCTCAATTACCACATTCTCAATTTGAGCCTTATCTTCTTTATTTTCTTTATTTTCTTGATTTTCAGATTCGCTATCAAAAAAATCTAGCCCAATTTGGTTTTCCGTTTCAATAGGTGCAAAAATCGACAACAGTTTTTTGAGTTCAGTCGGTTTTATGCCTTTAATTTTTTGGACCTCTGCGATTGGGTCAAGCTTATTTTGACCTCCTTCATCCCCTCCTCCTTCATAAGGGGAGCGAGAGGTAATTTGATTTTTTGTGACAATAATGGGTTGAACTTCTGAACGTTTTTCAGAACGATTTTCCGGTGGTAAAAGCACACTATTTTGAACAGAGGGTTTTATAATGTCACTCTCTTGAACTGCCGGACGTTTTTCTGGTAAATACAACGTAAAGGTACTTCCTTTAGTTTCTTTGCTAACTAATGTCAGTTCACCACCAAGTAATTTCGCTAATTGACGAGAAATAGATAAGCCGAGTCCGGTACCACCATAGCGACGACTGGTTGTGCCATCAGCTTGTTGAAAGGCTTCAAATATCGAACTTTGTTTTTCAGCCGGAATACCGATGCCGGTATCTGTCACACTGAAAGCTATTATGTTGGTAGAATCAAGGATAGATAAATCCCTATCCTCTCCTTTTTGCGAAAGGGAGGAAAGTGTGGAATCTTCCCTTTCAAAAAAGGGAGGAATAAGGAATTTAGAATTTGGCACCCAAATATTCAATTTTACTTCGCCTTCTTCCGTAAATTTTAAAGCATTCGATAACAAGTTATTCAGAATTTGTTGCAACCGCAATATATCAGTGTGCAATACCGTTGGCAAATCTTCAGCGAGCATGACTTGGAAAGCAACTCTTTTATCTTGTGCTATTGGATGGAATTTTTGCTCTAAACTTTCTACTAATTCCAATAGCACGATATCCTCAAGCTGAATTTCAATTTTGCCCGCTTCTATCTTAGACAAATCAAGAATTTCGTTAATTAATTTGAGTAAATCGTTGCCGGCATTATGAATCGTTTGGGCATATTCCACTTGTTTTTCCTCTAAATTCCCCGACTTGTTATCAGCCAAAATTTTGGCGATAATTAACAAACTATTTAACGGAGTCCGTAATTCATGAGACATATTGGCGAGAAATTCAGATTTATATTGATTGGCTAATTCCAATTCTTTGGCTTTAGCCTCTATGGTTGTTTGGGATTTTTCCAAAATCCGATTTTTTTCTCGGATTTCTTCTTGTTGTCTCTCTAAATCGCTGGAACGTTCTTCAAGTGCTTCATTGGTATGGCATAGCGTTTCTTGTTGGACTTGTAATTCTTCTGACTGGATTTGCAATTCTTCATTGGTTTTTTGAAGCGTGTCTTGTTGTTTATGCAATTCTTCGGTTTGACTTTGCAATTCTTTCGACTGCATTTGCGTTTGCTGCAAAAGTTCCTGCATTTGCTCACGTGATTGAGCAGAATTAATCGCAATCGCAATAATCGACATGACTTGCTTGAGAAATTCAAGGTGTACTTCAGTAAAAAGATTGAACGAAGCCAATTCAATGATGCCTGTTAACGTATCTTCATATAAAAAAGGTATCACTAAAATATTGCGCGGTATATCAGCCCCCAACCCGGATTGAATATAAATATAATCTCTAGGCGGTTCAGTAATAATAATCATTTTTCGTTCTAACGCGGCTTGCCCCACTAAACCTTCACCCACTTTAAATTCATTCGCCACTGTTTTACGCCAGCTATAGGCATGACTGGCTATCATTTTCAAATAACCAGATTGTTGAGATTTTTTTTCAAACAAATAAAAAGCACCCACTTGTGCATCAACATAAGGCGTTAGAAAATTAATGGCATTTTCAGCGAGTTGAATGATATTTTTTTCACCACGTAGCTGATCATTTAATTGCGTTTGTCCGGTTTTCAGCCAATTTTGTTCGTGATTTTTAGTAGTTGTCTTCGCCAATTTAGTAGCCGTAGATTCCAAAGCATTTTTAATTTGAACTAATTCGCCCCGGTATTCCGTTTCTGGCATAACGTGTAAATCGCCATCCGCTAATCCTTGAGAAACACGGACAATATCTTCAATGACTTGTCGCAAGCTAGTTAAGGTTTTTTCGAGGGCATTTTTGATTTGGACAAATTCCCCCCGGTATTCTGCTTGTGGCATAACATGTAAGTCGCCATTAGCTAATCCTTTAGATACTTGGACAATATCTTCAATGACTGGTCGAGTTTCCTTTAATTGTTGTTGGTTAGTTTGAAATTGTTGATTAAAGGCTTGAGCTAATAAGTGTAATTCTTGTGTACCAGTGGGAATTAAGGCAAAATCAAAAGTTGAGGGATCACGCTCTCGTAATTCTTTAATATATTTTGCAATGGGCAAACATAATTGAGTTTGAAATATCCATAATACGGTGCCCATACTGATTAAAATCAGAAATACCATGACGATTAAAACGACAGTAGCAGTTTGAGTTTTACGTTGAGCAATTTGAACTTCTAGCAAAGCCCGCGCATTTATTTTCTGTTGAAATTGGGCAATGGGTTCCATAATAATTTGTTTATCAGCATGATATACTGCATCAAACATGATTTCCCGCGCGACTTTCATTTTGTCTTCGGCACTAAGCTTGATATCGTTTGCACTCAGGTTCCAAGCCGCGACAGCCGGGTGCATTAATGATTTTGGTACGCCTTGAGCTTCTAAGACTAAACGCATGGTGCGTGTTTCGGTAGCAACGAGGGCATCCGAATTTTGTTTGGCTAAATTGAGCAATTCAAATTCTTCTAATGGTGCTTTGAGTTCTTTAAGGCGAGCGAGTACATTGTCGCGTGTTTTGGTAACTTCAATTTCATGCCAGTAATTTTGTAGGTGTTTAATGTTACCGGTAACGGCAAATTTGCGTGTTTCATCAGTGAGATAGTCAGAGGCATCGGCTAAATCAATGCCTAATTGTTTAAATTCGGCTTGTTGAGCGACAGCTTTATTGTCTTCTTGGATGGCTTTACCAGCGAAGTAGACAATGCCTGCTAATAAAAATGCCATTAATAAAAATGCCATAATTGCCAGTCGGTTAATAGTTGATTGTTTAATAGTCATAATAATTAAAATGGGTAATGAGTGTCATTACTTGAAGTCAGCCTTTATGTAAGCTTTACTCAAAATATTCATTTTTTTATCTCACGCAAAGTCGCTAAGGGAATTCCAAAAAAATAATTCTCCCAAATACAAGTTCAAGAAATCCTATTTCTTTAAGAAATAGGATTTCTGATGCTCTTATTTTTGAGAAGGAGAATTTATGTTTTGGTTTTCCCTAAGTATTTCCTTTGCGACTTTGCGTCTTTGCGTGAGATGAATGTTGAAAAAAAATTTCCTTTAAAAATATAAGATGTTCAGAAAAATAATTTCACTAACAGGGCGAATGATCCGGTTCGCCCTTTTGAAAATAATTATCTAAATGTCTATAGAATTTGAACTTTTTTGGAAATGTTTATTACCCATTCCCAATTACCAAAATTAGCAAACCGATAAAGATTCAGTAATTAATTGATCAATTTGCAAAATGAGTTGTTCTTGATTGTAAGCTTTTTTACTGACAATCGTTTTGACATAATGATTTAAATGAGCATATTCTTCGGTACTCAATTCTTTAGCAGTAAGCACAATAATTGGGATAGAACGCCATTCCACTTTTTCTTGAAAATGACTCAGAAATTCAAATCCATCCATCACCGGCATCACTAAATCCAATAAAATAAGTGAGGGTGTTTTATGTTCAAGATGTTGGAGGGCAATTTGTCCATTTTCTGCTTGTAATACTTGCAAATTTTTAAATTCAAACAACGCAGTCATTGCATAACGTTGTATCTCATCATCCTCAATAATCATCACGATATTTTTTGAACTATCACTGAGGTTGTATTTTTCTAACAGAATGAGTAATTGCTCATGCTTAATCGGTTTTATCATGTAGTCAGTGGGTTTTATCGCATAGCCACTATTGTCTGTTTCTGCCATTGACAACATAATAATTGGGATATGTGCTAGTTGTGAGTCACTTTTTAGCGTAGAAAGTAACTCCCAACTATCCATTTCTGGCATTTGAACATCAAGAAGAATAGCATGAGGGTGAAGTTGATTAGCTAATTGAATACCCTCGGTTTCATTAGCCGCACAAGCCACGGTATAACCCAATTTGCTTAAATTATCTTGGAGTGATTTACAGATGGCGCTATTTTTATTAATAATTAAAATAACTTGTTCATGTTTTTTGGGTTTTTTGTCGTTGCGAATTTGTTGCCATGCTGGCAAAGAAATTGTGAATGCACTTCCTTGTCCAAATTGACTTTCTAATTGAATGTTTCCTCCCATCATTTCAGTAAATTTTTTGGTAATCGTTAATCCTAATCCGGTACCACCATACTGACGAGTCGTAGAAGCATCAGCCTGAGTAAAAGGCTGAAACAATTTATCTTGTTGTTCTTCTGTCATACCAATACCGTTATCAGACACACTAAAAATTACCCATTCCTCATCCTTGCATGTTTGATGACTAATTTGAAGACAAATAATACCCTGTTCAGTAAATTTTGCCGCATTACTGAGTAAATTCAACAGCATCTGACGCAATTTTATCATATCAGTTTGCATATCCCCTATTTTTTTGGGAACTTCAACTTTTAACGTATTGGCTTTTTCTTCTATTAATGGGTGAATAGTGCCAACAACTTCATTGATGAGAATATCAAGATCAACCGATTCAATAAATAAATTCATTTTTCCGGCTTCAATCTTAGATAAGTCGAGCACATCATTAATTAATCCTAATAAATGCTTACCAGCCGTATGAATTTTGTCTAAGTCTGGAATAAAATCTTCTTGTTCTAAGTCTTCTGCATCTTCTTTTAACATTTCGCTATAACCGATGATGGCATTGAGCGGTGTACGCAGTTCATGGCTCATATTCGCCAAAAATCGACTTTTAGAGAGATTCGCAGCTTCTGCTTCTTCTTTTGCATATTTCAGTTGTTCTTCTATTTTCTGGCGTTCTAAAATTTCTTTTTTGAGTAATTGATTGGTTCCCAATAGTTCTGTCGTGCGTTCTTGAACTTTGCGTTCCAATTCTTGTTTATGCCGACGATCTTGATTAATAAAACGGATATAGGATTTAATTCGAGTGATTAATTGAGGAGCATCAATCGGCTTAGTCAGATAATCGGCTGCGCCAACTGCAAAACCTTTTTCTTTGAATTCTTCCGATTTATAGGCAGCTGTCAGAAAGACTATTGGAATATGTTCGGTTTTTTTTCGTGTACGAATGGCTTTAGCCGTTTCAAAACCATCCATCTCAGGCATTTGTACATCAAGAATAATTAAATCAATGTTTTGTTCTAATAAAATTCCAAGCGCGATAGCTCCAGATTCAGCTTCAAAAATATTGACATTAATATATTCTTTAATCAGGGTACGCAAGGTAAAAAGATTGTTTTTATTATCATCAATAATAAGGATATTAATAGATTCAACATTTGACATTTTTTGGGTAATTGATAATTGGTAATTGGTAATTGGTAATTGGTAATTGGTAATTGGTAAGTGCTCACTCAATTTAATTTCTATTGAGCCTTGATTTGGCTTATTTTTGGTGGAGTCCAAAATTTATTTTGGACGATACATGAGTTAATATTTTAAATCATTTTTCAAACTAGTTCGTCATTTACCATTCATTTTATACGAATAATTTAAATGTTTTGCAAGTTTCTCTATTATTAATATATTCTATCTATCAAATTTTTTGTCAATGGTAAATGGTGTCAATAAAAAATCCCATTTCTTGTTTCTTGAAGAAATGAGATTTCATTAGACTTGTCTGAAACTTTTGCCTCGATCACTAAACCTGACAGGTTTGGCTGAAAAGTTTCTTGCTGTAAATTTTTCTGTGATGCTCCGATTTAGATGATTCAACCGGTTGATTTTATTGAACGCAAAAAATCATTTTTTCCTGCATCACCGGATAATTTACAGCAAGAAAAGTTTGGGAAGTTAGGTTGGCGGTTGATGAGCCTGTCGAATCATGAGCTTGTCGAATCATGAGCTTGCGATCCCTGAGCCTGTCGAATCATGAGCTTGCGATCCCTGAGCCTGTCGAATCATGAGCTTGCGGTCCCTGAGCCTGTCGAAGGGTCGAACCATTAAAGTCTCATTCTTTAGCCTATTTGTCGGGTTACGCTTCGCTAATCCGACCTGCATCTGTTTCCTTTCCCCTTTCCCCTTTCTCCTTTTACCTATATAGCCACACGCGCATCAATGAAATCAATTTATCCGTATCGACTGGTTTGGAAAGATAGTCATTGGCCCCGGCTTCAATACATTTTGCTTTGTCGCCTTTCATCGCTTTGGCAGTTAAAGCAATGATGGGGAGTTTGCGGAAACGGTCTTGGGCCCTTATTTGTCGCATAGCTTCATAACCATCCATTTCGGGCATCATAATATCCATCAACACAATCGTAATATTTTGGTGTTCATCCAACAATTCGAGGGCTTCATTGCCATTGTTACCAGCAATCACTTCCATCTGTTTTTCTTCTAAAACCGTAGCTAACGCAAATGTATTACGCGGATCGTCATCGACAATTAATACCTTTTTATTAGCTAAAATAGCCTCTTTGTCATGCACCAGCCGTAGTATGTTGCGCTTTTCCTTGGATAAATTCGTTTCAACTTGATGAAGAAACAGAGTGGCTTCGTCTAATAAACGTTCTGGTGAATGCACCGATTTGATGGGGAGCTTATCCGCACATTGTAGTAACAACGCTTCCTCAGCCGTACTTAACTCTCGATCCGCATAGACAATCATCGGGGTTTGACATAAACCATCAATTTCTTGCATTTGTTTAAGCAATTGGCTTCCGGAACGTTGCTCTATATCCAGGTCCAGAATAATACAATCAAATAAAGCCTGTTTGAGATTTTGCAAAGCGGTAGTCATTGTCACTGCCAACGTCGTTTCAATATCCTTAGCACTGACCAAGTCCAAAATTTGCTGTTGATGTGGTTCATTATCCACCACAATCAAGAGCTTTTTGACCGTATTGTGCATAAATTGTTCGATTTTTTGGAAGGTTTCGCCCAATTGTTCTAGATTGACCGGTTTTTGCAAATAACCGATAGCCCCCATCCTAGTGGCCTCCAGAATATTGTGATCCGCAGCCGAAATAAAATGCACTGGAATATGCCGTGTTTTGGGATCGTCTTTCAAGATTCCCATAACGGTCCAACCATCCAATTGAGGTAATCCGACATCCAAAATAATGGCATTCGGCTGGTACTCTTCAACCAATTGTAAACCGGTTTGCCCATTTTCAGCCACCAGGCACTTGAAGCCCTTTTCATGAGCCAATTCCATAAGAATACTGATAAATTTACGATCATCTTCAATAATCAAAATGGATTGTTCAGCCGATTGTATCGTTGCTCTATCATCCTTGAGTTCAGGAACGACCTCAGTCGAAGTAGTTGGTGTGGTCGTTAGCGTTTCATCCGTTGGTGAGGACACCAAAACTGGATGCGCTTGAACGTCTAACTGCTTGAATATTTGTGGGTCAGAATGGCTAACGTCAAAATTTTCCGGCAGAGAGAGAACGAAAGTACTCCCCTTACCTTCTTCACTCAATAAGCGTAGATCGCCACCAAGCAGTCGCGCTAATTGGCGCGAAATAGATAAACCCAGCCCGGTGCCACCAAAGCGACGACTTGTGCTACCATCCGCTTGTTGAAACGCTTCAAAAATAATTTGTTGTTTATCTTTGGGAATGCCTATACCAGTATCGGTAACGCTGATGGTAATGAATTTTTGATGGCCCTCTCGCAAGTCTCCCAGAGGGAGAGGGAACATCCTTACCCTCAAAAGGGTGAGAAGCAAAAGACTCTATATCTAACCGAACTTCTCCCTGAATGGTGAACTTGAAAGCATTGGATAACAAGTTGTTGATAATTTGTTTGAGCCGTTGTTCGTCGGTGTGCAATACGGTAGGGACATCTTGGGCAATTTGGACTTGAAAAGCCAAGCCTTTTTCAGTCGCCAAATGCTGAAATTTTTGTTTCACCATCGCTACTAAATTCGTCAGTAACACCTCTTCGGACCGAATTTCAATTTTGCCAGCTTCAACTTTAGATAAATCCAAAATTTCATTGATGAGCGTGAGCAAGTCAGAACCAGAACTATGAATCGTTCTGACATATTCCACCTGTTTATCAGTCAAGTTGTTGGTTTTGTTATCGGCTAATAGTTGCGATAGAATCAGCAGACTATTTAACGGGGTGCGTAATTCATGCGACATATTAGCTAAAAATTCGGATTTGTATTTACTCGCCAATTCCAGTTCTTGAGCTTTTTCCTCAATTGCGGCCCTTGCTCGGGCCATTTCCGCTTGCGTTTTTTCGAGGGCAATATTTTTGGCTTGAACTTCGTCTTTTTGCCTCTTTAACGCTTGAGTACGTTCTTCCAATTCATTATTAGAATGGCGCAACTCTTCTTGTTGAGTTTGTAATTCCTCCGACTGGGTTTTGAGTTCTTCCGATTGACTTTGCAATTCTTCATTGCGTTGCTGAAGTTCGCCCTGTTTATGTTCTAATTCTTCTCGTTGATGTTGCAATTCCTCATTGACTTGTTGCATTTCTTCTTGTTGCGCTTGCAATTCTTCGGACTGCGTTTGCAGCTCTTCCGTTTGACGTTGACTTTGCGCCAAAAGTGCCTGCATTTTAGCGCGTGATTCAGCCGTATTTAATGCAATGCCTATGCTAGGAATCACCTGTTCCAGAAAGTTCTGTTGAATATCAGTCAATGCTTGAGTAGAACCGATTTCAATGACACCCTTGACCGTATTTTCATACAAAAAGGGCAGCATTAGCACATAACGGGGAATGGATTTTGCCATCCCAGATTGAATAATATGCGTATATTCTTCCGGCAGATGGACATGCGAAATCGCTTGTTTCTCCAGAGCCGCCTGTCCAACTAAGCCGTCACCGAGGCAAAATTCCGTGGGGATATTATCACTGAAGGTATAGGCATAACCCGCTATCACTTGCAAATAGGGTTTTTGGTGCAGCGATTTAGGTTCTTTCAACAGATAAAATAATCCCACTTGCGCCTTGATATAGGTTGTCAGGAAAGAAATAACATTTTTGGCGAGGGTGTCGATTGCTTGTTCGCCGCTTATCTTTTCATTTAATTGCGTTTGTCCTGTTTTTAACCAATCTTGCGTGGCATTTTTGGCACTGGTTTCGGCAAGTTTGGTGGTCGCACTGGTTAGCGCGATTTTAATCTGAACGAAGTCGCCTTGATATTCGGCTTGCGAAGTAACGTTCTGGGTTCCTTCTGCCAATCCTTGTGAAACCCGGACAATATCTTCAATCACTTGGCGCAGATTAGACAAGGCGGTTTCTAAGGCGGTTTTGATTTGGGCGAAGTCCCCTTGATAAATGGCTTTAGAGGTCATATTTAGGTGTCCATTGGCTAATCCTTGCGAAACTTGGACAATATCTTCAATCACTTGTCGCTGGTTAGATAAGGCACTTTCTTGGGCATTTTTGATCTGGATGAAGTCTCCTTGGTATTCCGATTGAGGTGTAATGCTTAAATTACCCTCGGCTAATCCTTGAGAAACTTTAACAATGTCTTCAATGACTAGCCGTTGGTTGGATAAGGCCGTTTCCAAAGCATTTTTGATGTGGACAAAATCGCCCCGATATTCTGTTTGTGGCATAATGTGCAAATTGCCTTCGGCTAATCCCTGAGAAACTTGGACAATATCGGCAATAACGGATTGAAAATAAATGACTAAATTGTCAAAAGCTCGCCCAATTTCACCCATTTCATCTCGACGAGTCAAGATTTTTTCAACCTCAACTGAGTCTATGCCGGTTGATTTGACATTACCGATGGCCAAATTGCGTACTGCTTTGGTGACAATCATGATGGGATTAGCTATCGAATTGGCGACCCAAACAGCGGCTATAATAACAATAATGGTAATCATCAAGCTGGTGACTAAAGTCAGAATCACCCCGGTGCGAGTTGCTTGATTAGCTGCAATTTTCGCTTGTTCAGAACCAACAATGTTAGTTTCACGCATGGTTTCCATTAAACTAAACGCCTCTTCAAACTTATCGCTGGCTTTGCCAACGCTAAGCGCTTGGGCTTCATCATCGGTATTACTTTGAGAGAGTAAAATCACTTGAGCGTTGTCCTGCAAAAATGCGTTAAGAACGATTTGAAACCGTTCAAATGCTTGAGTTTCAGTTCCTTCATCTAAAGTCACTTCAAATGCAGCCAAGGCATTGAACAATTTTTCACGTTCAGTCTTAATTGTGGTTTCAAATGCCCTCATCGTTGCATCATCTGGTGCGATAATGTGATTCTTTTGCGCTTTTATGATCTGCATTAAAGCAAGTTCTGCGTTATCGAGATTAATGATGCTGGGAAAATAATTATCACTAACTTCGTTAGCAGCACTTTTGGCAGCATAGAGTTGGGTTATTGCCACGCTACCAACAATAGCCAGTGGTATGAGTGATACGGCGAGAAACCACAAAATTAATTGGCCCCGCATGGAACGAAAGAAGGTAATACGTGTTCCTGAGTCAAATTGAGTAGCAGATAGTGAATTTATCATTTGGTTCTCTTTTATATGAATTTTAGCTTTAGGGTTTTTTACCGATATAACCATACGCGCATCAGTGAAATGAGTTTATCCGTATCGACGGGTTTGGAGAGATAATCATTAGCTCCAGCTTCAATACATTTGGCTTTATCGCCTTTCATGGCTTTGGCTGTGAGGGCGATAATAGGTAGTTGACGGAAACGAGCTTGGGCCCTGATTTGTCGCATAGCTTCATAACCATCCATTTCGGGCATCATAATATCCATCAATACAATTGCAATATTGTCTTGCTCTTCTAACAATTTCAAGGCTTTTTTACCATTATCAGCAAAAATAACTTCCATGTCGTAATTCTCTAACACGGTAGCTAGCGCAAATACATTTCGTGAATCGTCATCAACAATCAACACTTTTTTATAATTTAAAACCAGCTTTTTATCATGTACCCTCTTTAGCATGTTGCGTTTTTCATCAGGCAATTCTGCGACTAATTGATGAAGAAACAAAGTAACTTCATCTAATAACCGTTCTGCTGTTCGCACTGACTTGATGGGCAAATTTTCTGCACATTGAAGTAATAACGCTTCTTCAGTAGTGGTTAAATCCCGTTCGGTATAAACAATCAATGGAATTTGGTGTAAATTTTCTCGTTTTTCCATTTGTTCAAGGAAGTTAATGCCTGTTCCTTGTTCTATATCGACATCAAGAATAATGCAATCAAATTGAGTTTTATGTAAACATCTTAACGCAATCGCTGTAGTTATGGTTGGTGTGATTTGAACCTGTTCACTACGAAGCAAATCGACTATTTTCTGGTGATATTGCTTCTCATCAGTAATCACTAATACATTTTTAACGGTTGTAGTGATAAATTGTTTGATGTTTTGAAAGGCTTCTTCTAATTCAGCCATGCTAACGGGTTTCAATAAATAACCAATTGCGCCCATTTTTTTCGTTTCGTGAACTTGATCCGAAGCCGATATAAAATACACCGGAATATGTCGCGTATCCTGATTATCCTTTAAGCGTTCCATGACCGTCCAACCGTCAACTTGGGGTAAACCAACATCAAGAATAATGGCATGAGGTTTATATTGTTCAGCTAATTGTAAGCTAGTTTGCCCATCTTCTGCCACTAGGCACTTAAAGGCGTTTTCTTGTGCTAAGTCCATGAGTAAGCGTGAGAATTTTCGCTCATCTTCAATAATCAATAGGACTTTATCTTCTGGCGTTAAATTGTTTCGGTCATCAACGATAGGAGGTAAAGTTTCCGTTGTTTTGGCCGATTCATTTTGAGAGATTTTTGAAGTTTCGGTTGAAGCAGTTAGAATGCCATCTTTTTGAGAGAGTATCGGACCTTCTGCATCTTGGGACTCTAATATATCACTATTCTTCTTTTCAAATTTTTCTGGTAGATAAAGCGTGAAAGTACTCCCTTTACCTTCTTCACTCTGCAAATGCAATTCACCACCCAATAATCGAGCTAACTGGCGGGAGATCGATAAACCAAGCCCGGTGCCTCCAAAGCGTCGGCTGGTTGTGCCATCAGCTTGCTGGAAAGCTTCAAATATAACTTGTTGTTTATTTTTGGGAATACCAACGCCAGTATCGGTGACGCTGAAAGCCATGATTTTTTGATGGCCCTCACCCCAGCCCTCTCCCAGAGGGCTAACCTTTACCCACAAGTAGGATAGCCTCCCATTCTATGGGGGCAACGTTAAATTTCAAAAGCGAATCGATTGTCATTATTTATTATGAAAAAGGGGG
>Ga0233403_10000052_pt1 | contig 46581 bp, 31 predicted proteins | sample Na_oxic_1_MG_FD_179866 | JGI IMG/M metagenome (GOLD analysis project Ga0233403, IMG submission 179866) | Seawater microbial communities from Saanich Inlet, British Columbia, Canada - Na_oxic_1_MG | ecosystem: Environmental > Aquatic > Marine > Inlet | place: Canada: British Columbia | collected...
TTTCGCACTTTGTTCGGCAGGTAAAATTTGATGCGAAAAATGCGTAGTTGCTGGCGTATGGCATTCGATGCAACGTACTGAACGCCAATGTAAAGTAAAATTGGGCAACCATGAGTGACTAACTTTCGAGCTATTAAGAAGCTCAGCATGGCACGACAAACAAATGTCATTATCGTAACGCACAATTTTAGCAAGTTCATCTCCTACACGGGACACTTGGAATTGATGAGGATCATGACAAGAAAAACAGGTAAATTCCTTTGGAAATTGTGTCGCATGAATACTATTTTTAAAAGCTAACTCAATCTCCTCAAACCGATAAGGAATAAATTTGGGATCACCCCGATGACAATCTAAACAATACAACGTTTCCGCTTTAACATTGTCTGGATGTGGATAATGACTATAATCAGCCTTATGACAATCAACACATCCCAAACGCTTATGGTTAGATTGCTGATATTGCTGAGGATTAACCGATAAATTGACGATTTTACCCGTGACAGTATCACGATAAGCCAAAGTTTCCATGCTATGGCACCGCAAGCAATAAGCCGTTTCAGACTTCGTATGGTTGATTTCATCGGCAAAGCTGATATGATAAGGTATCATCAATAAAATCAGTGCATGAACTAAACCTAACCCGTTTTTAAAACCGGTCAGGTTTGGCTTAACGGTCATTTTCACATTTTTTGGATTTTTCATGAGATCAGTATTTTTTCAAATTTGACAAAGCCCAAAGCTAAAGCTTTGGACTCCAAAACACCGATTAGGAGTCCAAAGCTTTAGCTTTGGAAAGCAATTATTTTGGAGAGCAATTATTATGTCATCAAACCCCGTTCAAAACAATTTCCAAGAATTAATTCACCAAGAATGGGAATCAACTCGAACCATTAATGCTTGGAGAAAATGGTACACCAAAATGATTCCCCATCTTGCGCCTCTGACTGAAATACTTATAGCAGGTGCTAACATAAAACCGGGAGCTCGTGTTTTAGATTTAGCCAGTGGTTCTGGTGAACCGGCATTAACTATTGCTAAAATGCTCGCGCCTACCGGTCAAATTATCGCCACCGATTTCTCTTCTGACATGTTAGCTATCGCAGAAGAAAACGCGCAACAAGCTCAAATAAACAACATTCAATTTCAAACAGCCGATGTGCATGAATTACCTTTTGAAAATCAATCTTTTGATGTAGTAACCAGTCGGCTAGGAATCATGTATTTTTGGGATTGTCAAAAGGCCTTGAGTGAAATTAAGCGTGTCCTTAAACCAAATGGTACACTTTCTCTTATCGCTTGGGGTGCTGTGGAAGAAAACGGCTTAGCGCGAACACTCATTGCACCTTTTGCAAAACGAAAAGCACCGTCACCACTGCCACCGAATGCGCCTCAACCCTTCCGCTTTGCTAAACCGGGTAGTTTATCTGCGGAACTTAAACAAGCCGCATTTAACAATATTCAAGAACAAACTAAAATTGTTCCATGCCCTTGGCCCGGACCGCCAGAAGAATTCTGGCATCATCTTTATGAAGTGGTATCTCCATTACAACCATTTTTTGATAGTTTTGCATCAAATGAACGACAAGCGGCAATTAATGAAGTAATTTCTGGCTTCGAGGAATTTTTTGATGGACAAGTGACTGATCCAACGACTTGTATTGTTGCTGCTACTGCAATGCGTTAACCAAAGCGTAAGCTTTGGACTCCATACGGACCTTTGGAGTCTAAAGTTCACGTTTTAGTTTTTAGACGTTTTGAACTCCAGCATTACTACCTTTGTAGGACTACCGACATTTTTTAGTAACAGTTAATCAATTTCATCGCCAAGCCGAAGTAAATCTAATATCATAATCAGCCCCATCTCCGATAGTCCAAACGTCAATAGGCAGTCCAAATTTCTTGATAACACGATTTAGCTTTTCCCAATATTTTCGATCTTTCGACGATTCAAGAATCAAGAGTATGCCAGCACGTTTGTTCGTTTGCAAAGAATAATGCAGACTTTGACCAACGGCTTGATACCATTTATTACCAAAATCGACTTCGATAGCATAGCTTTTCGTGACACAATCACAACGTGTTCGATCCGGCAACGATACTTCCGCTTCACCATCCTGTTCTTGGCACCATTTGGTTTGATACCAGTTTTCAGGATGCTCTCGTTTAGCATGAATTGGGAATGATACCAGCAAAGCGGCCAGAAAAACCCATTTTATCCTATCAATTTTCTTCATGTTTTGGCTCTCATTTTTGAGTGGGTAGGAATGAGAAGGGTGTGACCTCCATTTGATGTAGGGTGGGTAAGCGGGCTGTACAATTTTTGGTATTTATTTACCAACATTCTTGCCGCCCGCTTGCCCACCACTTTAAGTAATGGTGGGCAAAAAAAACTGCCCACCCTACCTTAAAATCAATGTCTAAAATCCGAGATATTGAACGTTTGGAGTATATTAAATCCTCATTCCTATTAAAAAAAGTTTGAAGCTAAAATGATAGCAAATTTTAATAAATTGGCCAATTTTTTAATCAAGACCGAGCAAGCCAATTTTTTTCTGATGACAACGCGACAATATTAGGCAAGAAATCGCTACAATAATGGACGAAACAAGTTCCAAAAAGTCCAAATTTCTATAGGAATAATATTAATGTTTGAACCGATAAAACGCTCCCGGCGCAGTCAAATAGGTATCTGGATTGAATCTTTACGAGTACGTTTATTCATTATTACCCTTATTTTAATTAATGCGGCTACGCTCGGTATGGAAACTGTTCCAACCTTGGTACAAAATTATGGCAGTATTTTGCATAGACTTGATCAAATTCTTTTAGGTATTTTTGTGGTGGAAATGGCTTTGAAATTATATGCCCTTGGTTGGCGATTTTTCAAAAGTGGTTGGAATATTTTTGACTTTTTTATTATTGCGATTGCCTTGATTCCATCAAATGGCGTATTTTCAGTATTACGAATTATGCGTATTTTGCGAGTGTTACGTTTAATTTCCCTCGTTTCACAATTACGCTTTGTTGTAGAAGCCTTGTTGCGTGCCGTACCCGGCATTAGCTCAATCTTCGTATTACTGTTAATTGTTTATTACACTTTTGCGGTGATTGCTACCACACTATTTGGACCAGATTTTCCACAATGGTTTGGCACCTTAGCTCAAACAATGTATACCCTTTTTCAGGTGATGACGTTAGAAGGGTGGGCAGAAATCGCAAACACTATCATGAGTAAATTCCCTTATGCCTGGTTATTTTTTATCCTCTTTATTTTAATTGCGACTTTTACCATGTTAAATCTCTTTATTGCCGTTATGGTTAATACCATGCAAACTATCCAAGAACGTCGCCAAAAACAAATGCGTTCTGCGATTGAAAATGCTACCCACTCAGAAAGCGAAAAGTTGCAATACGAAATCCGTCTGTTAAGGGCAGAAATGGGAGAATTAAAAACTTTGCTAAAGAACAACAAAGACTAATCATCTTGCAACGTGGGTGATATGGTGATTCTAAATCAATTCAAATTCTTTATATGGATTAATGGTGCGTAGAACGCACCCTACATTTGTCTTTTACTGTTGCAAAATGTTTATCAAAAGTTAAAACATCAGTGATTTCCATCTTTTCTCCATTCAAATAGGCATCAATATTCTGTGCAAAATCTGAGGGTGCATGAATATTTAACCGTTTTTAATTTAGACATCAGATTTGATGGATGGTTGTCTTGTGTTGGTTTACCTCATTCTAATGCTTTGTATTCAGATAAAAGGTGCGTAGGACGCACCCTACGCTTGCTTCGTTTCACAGCGAAGCTCGAAATGACAGGCACTTTGGATTAAAGAAACGGTGTGCGTAAACTCATGTTACGCACCATGCTTCAAAAATGACAGCACTTAAGAAATTTAATGCGTAACATGAAATGGTAAAAGCGATTGTCATTTTAATTAAGAGCGATTTTCGTGTCTGTGCCAAAGATGGTTTGAAACCTTCAAAGTTTTCAAAATCTCGAAGGTTTTTAGCCAGATGGTGATTTTTGCGTTTGTGCCAATTTAAATTGACCAATCTTCCATAGCTAAATCAGGCACTTTGGAAAAATCCTTGCGATTACGAGTCACAAGTATACCGTTGCTCGACAGAACAATTGATGCAATGCGTAAATCTTGGGTGCCAATGCGGATTTTTTGTTGGCGCAATGTTTCATAGTAAGCGTTGGCAGTTTCATTAAAGGGTAGTACTTTGATTGTATTAAAATAAGCAAGAGTGGCTTGTAAATCAGTATAAGCTTGAACAAGTTGTTGTCCTTTTGAGGCACGTTTAATGAGTTTGAAACGACCTTTGATTTGTTCTTCCACTGTAACAATCGTTACAGCTAAAAAATTTTTGCTCACTTCCACCATCCGTTGCAAAACAGCCACATGTTCTCGCTGAGAAAGTGAAACATGATCAGTATCCAATACATAAAGAATCATATCGCTTTATCCTCTTCACGGCGATTTTCAGCCATCGTTTCTAAAAACTCATCCCAATTAGGAGAATCTTTTAAGATGGTGGTGTATTTTAACCAAGGTTGTTCTTCGGTTGGTGGCGATTGATTAGGTTGATTGAGTTTGACATCATCCGAGGTATGAGAAAATTTTAGTAATAATTCTAAAAAGTTGGAGACTTCAGGGAGTTTTTCGAGGGGAAATTGATCAATAAGTTGAAAAATATGTGGTTTAAGTTCAGTCAGTTTGGGTGGTTGAGTTGTCATAAAATAAACCCTTTTTGAAATGAAAAATCAAAAATCTTAAATGTTTGTTGTGAAACTTATCATCGTCAAAACAAAAATTCAATGATGAGAGTTGTCCAGAAATAAGAAATATCCAATCTAAAATTTTATTTCTGGACAAGTCTATGGATGATAAAAATAATTGCCATTTTAATCACTGGTGATTTTTGCGTCTGTACCAAAGATGGTTTGAAACCTTCTAAGTTTTCAAACTCTCGAAGGTTTTTACTCTAAATAGCGATTCTTGCGTTTGTGCTACCCACCTGATTTTTTCAATCATATCTATGTTTTTTAGCTTTGATATAGCAATTACCGATTGAATAAAGTATATTTAATATTATTTAAGTTATTGATAATTAAATATTAAACTCTATAACTCGGTAACACAATAAACTCGAAAACACTATAGCTTATTCATTATTGAGTTGTGCTTCTATAGTTGACGTTGTGATTTCAGCATTGGCTAAAGCCGTATTGGCTTCTTTTAATAATTCTTCAGAAAGCACACTAAATTTATCTTGTCCTTGTATTTCCTTAATTTGGTAAGCAATATAAGCTTGTTTAACCTGTTCAAAAATATTTTGTGACACTTGGCTTAATTGTTGTCTGAGGGTGAGCCATTGATTAAGCGTATCGTCAATAATGACATGCTTAGGAAATTCTTGTTTTAAATCATCCAATCGCTTAATTTTACTATCAATACGAGTGACTTCCTCTTGAATGGCCATCAATTTTTTACTTAACAACGGATTCATTTCTTGTAAAAATGAGAGTACCGCATATCGAGCTTCTTTCAAGCGTTCTTCTTTTGTTTGTTGTTCCTGTATTTCCTGCCATTCTCCATACCAATCAATGCCTTTTTGCGTGGCAGACGTGCAGATCATCGCCATAAAAAGAAGAACAATGGTTGCCAAACAACCCGTTTTGATTTTTAATAGCTTATCGAATAATAATTTACCGATAAACAGCCAGAGAATAAATACAACAAATGTTATTTGTGATGACATGTGGTTAATGGTTAATGGTTAATTCGATACTCACGCAAAGACGCAAAGTCGCAAAGGAATGCAATAATTAGGACTCAGGATTTAATAACAGACGAAACTAAGCCTGACCGGTTTTTAAAACTGGTCAGGTTTGAGCGTTCAAATTTTGGAAGTGATAAAATCCAGAGTCCTTAGCGACTTTGCATGAGATTAATAAAAAAGGAAATTATTTTAATGAATGCAATACTTAGCGACTTTGCGGCTTTGCGTGAGATTAATAAAAAAGGAAATTATTTTTCTGAACCTAAAAAGCACCGTTTTTTGCGATGTTCAGTATAGATATTCTTATATTTTCAAGCGATTGTGTTGCAATTGCTGAATCTCATCACGCAGTTGTGCGGCTTCTTCAAATTCGAGATTTTCAGCGTGTTGATACATTTTCTTTTGCAGTTGTTTGATTTTTTTATCGAATTTTTCTGGTGATAATAGGAGATATTCTGCTTTGGTGTCAGCAACTTTAGCATATTCATTAGCGGCTGGTTGCAAAAGTTGTTCTTTTTCCAAAATATCTACCACCGCTTTTGTGATGCCGCGTGGTGTGATGCCATGCTTTTTATTATAAATAATTTGTTTGGCGCGTCGTCGTTTGGTTTCATCAATCGCTTTTTGTATCGCTTGTGTTATGGTATCCGCATAAAAAATCGCTTGTCCGTGAATATGGCGAGCCGCACGTCCAATAGTTTGAATCAAAGAACGTTCTGAACGTAAAAAGCCGGTTTTATCCGCATCAAATACTGCGACCAGTGACACTTCTGGCATATCCAAACCTTCCCGCAACAAATTAATCCCAACGAGCACGTCAAATACGCCTAATCGCAAATCGCGGATAATTTCGACTCGTTCTACGGTATCGATATCTGAGTGCAGATATCTCACTTTAACATCATGTTCAGCTAAATATTCCGTTAAATCTTCTGCCATACGTTTTGTCAACGTAGTAATCAATACTCTTTCATCACGGGCCACACGCTTGTTGATTTCTGAGAGTGCATCGTCAACTTGAGTCGCCACCGGGCGGATTTCAATCGTTGGATCGATTAAACCGGTCGGACGCACGACTTGTTCAACAATTTGATCAGCCTGTTCAATTTCATAGGGCCCTGGCGTGGCAGAAGTAAAAATAATTTGGGGTGCTAATCGTTCAAATTCCTCAAAAGTTAAGGGCCGGTTATCTAAGGCAGAAGGAAGGCGAAAGCCATAGTTAACGAGCGTTTCTTTGCGAGAGCGATCACCCCGATACATGGCTCCTAATTGTGAGACTGTTACATGACTTTCATCAATAATCAATAGCGCGTTTTCCGGTAAATAGTCGAATAAGGTGGGTGGTGCTTCACCGGCTTGCCGTTGCGATAGGTAGCGCGAATAATTTTCAATGCCTGAACAGTAGCCAATTTCAGCTATCATTTCTAAATCAAACAACGTGCGTTGTTCTAAACGTTGTGCTTCGACTAATTTGTTATCAGCGGATAATTCCTTTAAACGATTAAGCAATTCTTTTTTAATATCATCAACGGCTTGTAATAAGACTTCGCGGGGAGTGACGTAGTGGCTTTTGGCATAAATGGTGACTCGTGGTACTCGACGCAATACTTGTCCGGTTAATGGATCAAAATAGCTCAACGATTCAATTTCATCATCAAATAATTCCACCCGAATAGCATCACGTTCTGATTCTGCCGGGTAAATATCAATCACTTCTCCATGTACACGATAAGTACCTCGTTCTAAAACCGTTTGATTGCGTCTATATTGCAATTCAGCCAAACGGCGCAAAATAAAACGTTGCTCAATTTCTTCGCCGCGCACGAAATGCAATACCATTTGCAGATACCAGTTGGGATCGCCTAAGCCATAAATGGCTGAGACTGAAGCGACAACAATGGCATCGGGGCGTTCCAACAGGGCTTTTGTTGCAGAAAGACGCATTTGATCAATTTGTTCATTGATAGAGGCATCTTTTTCAATATAAGTGTCAGAAGCGGGCATATAGGCTTCGGGCTGATAGTAATCATAATAAGAGACAAAATATTCTACGGCGTTATTGGGAAAAAATCCGCGCATTTCGCTGTAAAGTTGTGCTGCTAACGTTTTATTGGGTGCCAGAATTAAGGTGGGACGTTGCACCACTTGGATAACGTTAGCCATCGTGAATGTTTTACCAGAGCCAGTAACGCCTAACAGAATTTGATGTTGATCGCCTCGTTTAAGTCCCTTTAATAATTGTTTAATCGCTTGGGGTTGATCACCTTTTGGTTTGAATTTTGCCTGTAATTGGAAAGGTTTTGACATGTTTTTTTTAATAGCGAATGGTGAATGGCGAATCTTTCCCAAAAAATCAATTAATATCTTTTGATATAGATTTCTGATATAGACTTTAGAAAAATATTTAGGACAAAACCTTCGAGGTTTTAGGGACGATGCCGGAAATAATATACGTGGCTTAAATACCTGACCGGTTTTCAAAACCTGTCAGGTCTGCACGATTGTTGCGTAAGTTATTTGTTGCAGTGTCCCTTATGTAGGTATAGCGTTTCCCGTTTCCTCCCTCATCCTCTCCTTATGAAAGGAGGGGAGCGAGGGGTGGTTATCATTCACTAAATCGGGAAACACTATAAACAAAAGTATTTTAACTTTTCTAAAAATACGATTTCTTTAAGAAATAGCATTTTTCACTTCTCCAAAATGTTAAAAGATTTCTGTGTAGCTATACTGAACGTACTTCAAATCCGTGAAATTTTTGAATCAAGAGAAATCCGATTTCTTTAAGAAATCGGATTTATTTCGACCTTTTAGGTTTTCACAAAATTCAAAAGTGAACAGTATACATAAATACCTCGAAGGTTTTTAAGGTAAGGTGAAAGGCAAAAAATATTATCTCATGTCATTTTTAGTTTAACTTTTTTAAAAATACTATTTCTTCAAGAAATAGTATTTTTTGTCTAATGGAATTCATCATTCATCATTCATCATTCACCATTTACTACAAGTATTTTACATAAGTATGCACTTGCGTATCATCCCACTCAATCATGCGCCAACCCGGATTGGTATGATCAATACCAAACTTCGGACTTTCGGCATTAATTTGAAAAACCGTTGAAGGAGTCAAATGCACTGATTTACCACTTTGAATGATCGTCTTTTCGGTGTGATAATGTCCACAAAATATATGTTGAACTTGAGGAAATTGCTCCAATACTTGCCACACTTCCTCACCATTTTGTAAACCATGATGATCGTCCATAAATGTACATCCACATCTGAGCGGTGGATGATGTACAAACAATAATACTTGCTTATGATAATCATTGAGTTCTTCTTTTAGCCATTCAAGTTGTTGTTTTGCAATACGATAAGGAGAACTATCTAAAAACAACAAACGCTTATCTTTAATAGTGCGATTAAAAAACAGCATTCCCTGTGATATATCAGTTTCCTGCAATTGAAAGGCATTGTTCATGCGTACCACATGATCATGATTACCAGCCATCACCAGGTAAGGATAAGGTAACTCTACCAATACATCTCTTATCCATGCATAAGCTTCAGGCTCACCTTCAACCGCTGCCAAATCACCGGATAACACCAATAAATCGGGTTTCATTTTAGTTAACGCCCGTAATACATCAAGAAATTGTCGGCGTGGTTCTATGCCTCTATATTTAATGTTCATTGGGCCAATATGCGTATCAGTCACTTGGGCAATGACCAAATCATTTGATATCATTAAAGCTCCTTAAAAATTGATGACCAAATTAAGATTTTTTTATATTCGGCTTTAGAGGTAATATTTATTATAAATTCAATATAATAACTATAAAAAAATCGTGCCAAATTTATTTTGGACTCTCCTACTTCAGTTACTCAGTTTTTAGAAGTCCAATCTAGGCAAAAGTTTCTCCGAAACTTTTGCCTAGATTATTTATTTTGGATAACTAATAGGGTATATTTTTTCAATTCCTTAACTAAAGTGATTACATTTCTGGTCGTCAAATTATGATAAAATATCAAGCATTACATATAATTAATTATATATAGTTTAAAAAAATTTTAACTTTTCTAAAAATACGGTTTATTAATAGATTACTCAATTATCTCAAATAAATTTTGAACTCCAAAAAAACGGTATTGCAGAGCCCATAATTTATTTTAGACTATATTTAGTGCCAAAAATCGTCAAAAACATGACGTTTTTTATCACTTAACCGGTTAACGCATTTTTTTATGTCAATGATTATTTTTAATGATTTTTGATGATTTGTTAACATAAATATTGGGCTTTACCATGCTGGTATTTTGAATCTTTAATAATACCAATTTTAGATTGAAATTCATTTTAATTTTGATAATGGCAAAACCTAAGATTTGGAATGAGTCCACCAAAATAAATTTTGAATTCTATTAAACCTTGATTTGGAGAGAATCTCCAAAATAAATTTTGGACTAAACCTTAATTGAAGTCCAAAAATAATTTTTGACCTTTTTTTGTTTTTTTGACAAAAATCAATAGATGCCGACATCTTAAACTGGAATCAACCTATTATTTTAGAAATTTTCATTGCATTTTTAAACGCTTTTCAAAACAATGACAAAAATCTCTCAATGAAAGGGAATGTCTAGGATTCACTTGAGAAGCTCTTTCCACAAGGATTTCTGACACATCAAATTTCTCAAGAGTGGTTGCCTTGCTCGCTTCGTCTGAAATAACAAGTCTGAGCTAGTGAGAATAAAACATTATGCGTAACATCTGTTCATAAAAAAAATCCTAATCATTCATTCATAATTCATAATTCATAATTCATAATTCACAATAAATCGTGAGGTAAAAATGCAATTTTTTGAGAAACCTATTTTTTTTATCATTATTTCTTCCACATTGGTACTGTTATTTTCGTATTGGTTTTTTAACACTCAACAACAAATGTCGGTTGCCAATCTCAATGCACTTAATGGTTTTAAAACCGGTGAACATTATGAGCAAGACGGAAATTATTCAAAAGCAGCAGACTGGTATAAAAAAGCCGCTCAACAAGGATCAGCAAAAGCGCAAATCAAACTCGCGCACTTATATCGTGATGGTAAAGGGATTTCTCAAAATTTCGTGCAAGCCGCAAAATGGTTGACTAAAGCCGCTGAACAAGGAAAAGTTGAAGCACAATTTGAATTGGCTAATATGTATTATACCGGAAAAGGCATCGTTCAAAATTTTCCAGCAGCAGCACAATGGTATCGTCAAGCGGCTGAACGAGGAAAAATTGAGGCCCAATTTCTGCTCGGTGTGATGTACTTAGAAGCCAAAGGTATTTCGAGCTATTTGCCAAATGCCGCACAATGGCTTAAAAAAGCAGCCGATCAGGGCCATACTAAAGCAAAACAGCTTCTTATCACCTTACCAGCCGAAGTGCCTAAACTTTTTGAAGCCGAAAAATTTCAAGAAACTTACGAATTAGCAATGGTGTTTGATACACCTGACATACAGAAAATCGCCACCCATGCCAAGCAAAAAATGTGGGTTGCTTTAACCGAATTACAATATTTATATAGCAAGGGCGATTATGAAAATGTTTTAAAACAAGGCCGCTTTAAAATCCATTATGGTAAGGACATCAAAAAACTGGTTGAAATGGTTAAGCAAGCACAAATTGCACACAAAAAAGCTTATCAGCTCCTAAAAGAGAATAAACTACAACAACTTATTGAGATAGCTAGTCCCTATGACATACCTGAACTACAAGAATTAGTAGCGCGTGCCAAAAGGCAAATCCATCTAACCTTAACAGAGTTACAACATTTATACGCAAAAGAGGATTATGAAGGAGTAGTTATCCAAGGACAATCTAAGATGATATTTGGTGATGACATCAAACAAATTGTGGAAGCAGCACTGACTGAACAACATAAAATCAAACGACAACAAATTGAAACGACCCTCAAAACCACATTGGACAATAATCAATTATCTCCAACCCATAATATTACCATGGCTGTTTTTGGGGATTCTCTAGCAGATGGCATTTGGGCTGCTCTTTATCGTGAACTACGATCCGATAAGCGTGTGACGGTTCTGCGGGAAACCATTACTTCCAGTGGGCTAACCGGCTATAATTGGCAACATAAAGTCAAAGAGTTACTAACAAAGCATCCCGTTCATATTGCCGTGATTGTCATTGGAACTAACGATGGTCGAGTCCTCATTCAGGGCCGGAAAAGATTTGCTTATAAATCAAAATCTTGGGAAAAAAATTATCTACAGCGTGTCAATGATTTGATGAGTTTACTGGAGACACATCAAATTCCAACCTATTGGGTAGGATTGCCAGCAGTGCGCCGTTCCAATATGGAAGAGCAGGTGGCTATGCTCAATGACTATTACGAACAGAGTGCGACATTATTTCCCGCAGTCCATTTTTTATCTACTTGGCATTTAACTGTCGATAAGGAAGGTAAATATTCCGCTTATGGACTTGACAAAACTGGTCGAAAAAAATTATTACGTGCCAACGATGGTGTCCATTTCACTACACGTGGGTATGATCTGCTAGCCGACTATGTACTAAAACATATTTATGAAGATTTACCTTTCATAAAAAAAAATAGGAACAAAAATGCTTAAACCACTGCCATTTTTCAAGATAGCCCTATTAATCAGTTTGGTAGTCTTTTTTCAACTCAGTTGTACCTCGCAAACAAAGAATACTGAAAAAACCGTGCCGGTTCCATTGCCTCAAACCAATGCACAGGCTGCTCTCCCAAATTCTCAGTCTCTATTGGGAACTTTGATGAACAAGAGGAATTCGTCAAATACTTTAGTTTCCTTTCACCATTCACTGTCAGATTCACGAGGGCGTTTGAAACCGGTGAATATTCTTCACCTAGGTGACAGCCATACTGCTGGTGATAACTTTAGTGGTCGGCTTCGGCAACTATTTCAAAAGAAATTTGGTTCAGCAGGGCGTGGCATGTTGCCGGTAGGCAATGTATTCCCCTATTTTTATCCAAAAAATGTCAAAATATCGCAAAGCAAAGGCTGGCAAGTGAGTAATAGTTACAAATCCTCACGATCTCCGCCTTATGGTTTGTCTGGTTTTCGCATAAAAAGTAATAATCCCAATCACTTTATTAGCTTGAAAATGGTCGATGGCACTCGTTTTGATGAAGTCAGTCTTGAATTTTTACGCAATCGACATACAGGTACCATACGGATTGCAATAGACAATTTTAAACCGGTCACCATTGAAACGATGGCTACTTCTCAATATGTTGATATTAAACAAATACAAGTACCCGGTAGTGGTCGCCGAATCAACATCTCTCCTCAAGGCGATGGACCCATAGAATTGTTATCTTGGTCCTTTAAACGTAATCGTTCTGGCGTGATTTATCACAGTCATGGCATTGTTGGTGCAACGATTAATGTGATCAATCGCTGGAGTCGCAAAGTAGTTTCTTATGAACTCAATTTATTGAAACCAGCCTTAATTATTGTTGCTTATGGTACCAATGAAGGCTTTCATAACTCTTTAAAAAAGAACGAATATGCACGAGATTTCAGGACCAGACTCGCCTTATTGCAACGCGCCGCACCAAAAGCCTCCATTGTTGTCGCTGGGCCCCCAGATGGCAATCGACTACCTCGCTATTGTCAACAACGCAAAAATGTGGGTTGTTCCTCTTTAACACCCTATGAAATCAGAAATTATGAAGAATTATTGGCCCATAAAGATGAACGACTTTGTCGCTGGCACCCACCACCCAAGTTAAAGGCAGTACGTGATATACAACGGTATGTGTCCAAACAACAAGGATATTTTTTTTGGGACTGGTCAACAGTTATGGGTGGTGCCTGTGGTATTCATGCTTGGACACAGCGAAATCCCTCGTTAGCCAGCAAAGATCATGTTCACCTCAGCAAACAAGGTTACTATAAGTCAGCCGAAGCTTTGTTCAGAGAAATCATGGCACACTACCAGTGAACATTAGTATTATTTCTCGTTCCCAACCTCTGTTCTCATCGTGATACACATACTTAGGAATGAGGATTAAATAAAATCCTTTTAGGAAACCTGCCAGGTTTTTAAAACCTGGCAGGTTTGAACATTCAAGTTTTGCAAGTTATTAAATCCTCACTCCTTATGATGATAGGTGCGGAATGTCGGTTGATATTTCAATACTTATGTATAACGATGAAACATCTGCTTGAGAATGAATCGTAGGGTGCGTCCTACGCACCATCTTCACGCATCGTTAAGTTTAAAAGGTGCGTGGGACGCACCCTACGTTCGCTGGAATGTTGGAATTTTTCTTGACATCTGATTTTAGACAAACTATCATATTTGTGACTCTATACTTATTGATGATGCGAATTAAGGGTTAAATAAGTCATTGAAAAATTTGATGCTGTAAAGGAATGATTTGGTGTATTTCGACCGATTAATTTTCTAATATACTGTTTTTCAAAGAGAAAAATCTTTTAACTCTTAATTCGCATTGCTGGATTGGTTATACGATATAGTCAAATGGATTGGTTATACGATATAGTCAAACAGTTTGGAAATGGCAATTCCGATAAGTATAGTTTGCCAAACTTGCACACTGTGCGCTTCGGGGGGGGCCCGCTTGGTCAACGGGAGCAGACTCAAAATCTGACTGCCTTATGTATAGGACAATCCCTTACCTCCCTCAAAAGCAGACTCAAAATCTGACTTTGACGGGAAGTTGGGGGTCGGTCCTAACGGTCTCCCCTCCTCCCCTCCTCTCTACCCCCCAATCCTCCTTTCCATGTTTTAGTTCTCAAATTCTGTTTGAGAATTCATTCAATGACGCTCTGCGTAAGAATTCTCAAGTCAAATCTTCCAATTTCCTAACAATCTCCAGAGTCTCCAAACTTACCAAAACCACTTTGCCAATCAAACGCACAATTGAGGGCTGAACAGTTGCCGAGTTTATATTTAGGAGAAATGCCACTTATTTTGGTGACTTTGACAAAATGCGTTGCTTGATAATCCTCAAAATATCAGTGTGCAAGCCCATTTTTTCTTTGACGGTTCTGGTCAGCGCAAACGAGTACCTCAACTTACCTTTCAATTTATCGGTCCAATGGAAGTTCCTTGGTAAACTAAAATGACCCAAAGCTTGAGCTTCGGACTCTAAAAATCGCTTGGTTGGTTGGAGTCCAAAGCTTTAGCTTTGGGTTTGGAGTCCAAAGCTTTAGCTTTGGTTTTTTAGCCGTTTTTGAACTCATCACTACCTTTGTAGGACTACCAAATTTTGTTAAACTTTTCAAAAAATCCCCCCTCATAACTTGGATGAAGTGATGCATAAGCTAACAGCTCAACAACAATCGACTTTGCCAACGGCTCAAATCGTTAAGCCCCCGGTTTTACCACTAGATAGATTACTCGAATCCGAGAGAGTGCACGAAGAAGATAATTTACTTGAACCACTTGCGCCCAAATATTGGCCAAAAATTGATCATATTGTAACGGAGGACGATACCCCAGTGGATAATCTTTTTTCAGCCAAACAACAACGTTTATTGGTCGAATCTTTGTACAATTCATGGTGCCCACCGGATAATGGCTCACGATCCTTTCTGGCAGATGCCAATATTGGTGTTTTTCATACGGTCAAAAAACCACCTATTGTGCCAGATGTATTACTAAGTTTGGATGTGTCAGTGGCGGATAATTGGTGGGAAAAGCAACATAGGGCCTATTTTGTGTGGGAATATGGCAAACCACCGGATATAGTGATTGAAATCGTTTCCAATAAAAAAGGCAGTGAAGATGGCAGCAAGCTGAAAACTTATGCGCGTATGCACGTACCCTACTATGTTATTTTTGATCCAAAAGAACAATTGGACAATGGAATATTACGTTTATTTGAATTGCGTGGTATGACATATCAGGAACGGAAGGAAAAATGGTTGCCAGAGGTTGGCATTGGTTTAAGGCTATGGAATGGCTGCTATGAACAAAAGGAAGAAAAATGGTTACGTTGGTGCGATAAGGATGGAAATCTTATCTTAACGGGAGGAGAAAGTATCAAGCAAGAACGTCAACGTGTTGAACAAGAATGCCAACGTGCTGAATATGAACGTCAACAGAAAGAACAAGCCTTGTCGGAGCTTGAACAACTCAAAGCGCACTTACAAACGATGGGGATTAATCCCAACGAATTAATCCAAACTAAAAAATAATGCCAAACCTGACCAGTTTTAAAAACCAGTCACAATAATTGGGGTCAGAGTAACATTAATTGATTAACTTTTATTTTTGATAAGTATCATTATACCATATTAATTTTACTCTGACCCCAATTATTCCCTGACCCCAATTATTCCCAATTATTCAATAAAAAACGCTATAACGCTGTAACGCATTAAACGCAAAAACGCTATAATCTTTGTCGTTATTTTTCAAAACAATTGTTCAGGTATCACACCATTTTCCTGAGCAGCTTGCGTTTTCGATTGAATCTGCGAGGTGCGACACACTATCAATAAAGCGAGCGATTCTTGAGGTTTAGCCGCGTTTGCCGGCCCCTTGGCAAAAGTAGCCATTTTAAGCGTTTTTTCCAAAGAATCGGTAGATAAACGACTGGGTTGTAAATCAAACGGTGATGGGGAACTACCGGCTAAAGGTACCACCACAAAACTGCTCCGATTGAGGTATTCTTCATAACTCATAGCTTCACAAGGTATTTTCATCTTACGGCTAGCATTAAGGTGAGAAGAAGATAAGGTAAGCATTCCTTCGCTTACATTTTCATCAGGTGAATCAATTTCAACATTGCCATCTATACCCAATTTTGAAGAAGCACTTACCACACTGTTGGGAGAAGCCAAAAATTGTTCGGAAGTGATACGAATATTCCCTCCATTTCCTTTATAAGCCTGGGCAATAATCTTTCCATCATCCATAATCACAAACACCGGATGAAAAATGGTAAGATTACCACCATCACCAGTGCCTCCTCTAACACTAGTCGTCATTTTACTATTACGCAAGTGTAACAAATTCGGCGTTGTTATCGTTAGATTTCCCCCTGATGCATTATTGGTTGTTGTACTAATTCGACTGTCTGTTAGGAGGATGCTATTCGCTTGTATAGTAATATCGCCAGCATTGCCGGCATTTTTAATTTCACCATAAGAATCAGCACTAAAAGTAGCATCGTCTACTAATAACAAGAGATTTGTGTTAATGAAAATGGTACCACCATCACCTTCATCACGAGTTAAAGCGAAAATGTCACTACCATTACCTTTGCTACCGATGCCCTTTAAAATCACTGCTTCTTTCGCCAATAATGTGATTTGTCCACCATCACCTTTGCCGGTCGTTCTTGAAGTCAAATAAGCACCATGCGTGATGAAAATGTTAGGAGCTTCTATCAAGAGCGTACCCGCATTACCAGCATCAGATTCTTTATAGCTCGTTGTCAAGCGAATTCGAGTCATATCACCGTCATGATCTTCTCCAGATAACGTAACAGATTCTGAGGCACGAAGTATGACTTCGCCACCACGACCGGTACCAGTAGTTATTGAAGTAATATAGCTACCATCCATAAATTGTATCTTGTTAGCCTCAATCAGTATATCACCGGCATGGCCCGGTTTGCTTTTGCCATAAGCAGCAGCGGCAATAATGGTATTATTTTCATGACCAACTCCTTTTAGTGTCACAGCTTCTTTGGCTCGAATAATAACACTACCACCCTGTCCACCGCCATAAGTACTACCAGAAATCAATGCACCATCTTTGATTAAAATATTGTCAGCTTCAAGAGCAATTTGACCCGCATCACCTAAATTGTTACCGGTCACTTGTTGAGAAATACCGGAGCGTGCATAAATAGCCGTTCTGACCAAACCCTCATTTTCTCCAGCCATGGTAATAACGTTTGCTTTAATGTTAATATCAGTACCCCCACCTATTCCTTCCGTATTACCTTTTATTTCAGCACCTTGACTGAGAAAAACTTGATTGGCTTGAATATCAATAAGTCCACCATTTTTGTTTCCTAATGTATTGGCTTCAATTGCACTATTATTAACAATAAACTGATCACTACGAATGAAAATTGAACCACCACCTTCTCCACTCACTTGCATAAGCGTATTTTCAGAAATATGTATATTGGCTAATTGGGTAAATGAAGACACATCAATAAAATTGTTTCCTAACCTGATTTCGCCTTCAGAAGCAACACTGGCTAAATTAATTCGTCCATAAGATGCAGAAATAATAGGTAATTTATTAGTTTTATGGATTTCATTCCCTTGATCATCAATGGTTATCGTTTTAAAAAACGTGCCATTTTTAATTTGAAGGTTGCCCCCAATCAATGATAATGTTTCACCTGCGGGTACACTCAATCCAGTCGCTTTATTTTCCCAATCTTGAGTGACTTCACCATGTCCTTGAATTGATAGAGACGCAATACTATTTTCATCTTTTTGATTGGGAGGAAGAAAACCAAATGCTTCAACCGGGGCAATTGTCAACAAACTATTTTTGGGTTGACGCGCATCAAAACGTCCTCCATCTTGCAAACGAAGATAATCAGCAGTGCTGGCATGAAAACTCCCTTGCACATCCAATCTGGCATTGGGTCCAAAAAAAATACCATAGGGATTCAGGAAATACATATTGGCATTGGGAAGGGTAGAACGGATTAAGCCATCAATATTGGAAGGATTTCCACCAGTGACGCGACTAATCACATTTTGAATAGGATTTGGCCCAGAAAAAGTAGCACTTTCAAAGTGTTGCAAATTAAATTCTTGAAAGCTATGGAAAAGATTGTTACCGCGTTGTTGGCCCAAGTCAGCACCAATTTGGTAATCAGGGCCCGGTATATTGAGAGATTGACCTAACGTTCCATCGGTGCTAATTTGGGCCTGGATGGATAAGGGTATAATTAAGAATAAAAATAAGATTTTTGGTTTCATTGGCTTCTCCTTAAAAGGAACGGCAAGAATTATTTATGTAGGTACACAGAAATCTTTTAACATTTTGGAGAAGTGAAAAATGCTATTTCTTAAAGAAATAGTATTTTTAGAAAAGTTAAAATACTTTTGTTTACCCACATAACCTATGTGTATTTATAGCGTTTCCCGATTTAGTTAAGGACAACTACCCCTCGCTCCCTTTCATAAGGAGGGGATGAGGGAGGACTGCAAACGGGAAACGCTATAAATCAAAATCAGAGTCAAAATCAAAAGAGAACTACAAGGATTGTTTATAAAAACTAGCTGATTTGTCGGGTTACGCTTCGCTAACCCGACCTACATTATATAGCAATTCCCGATTAAATAAAGTACAATTAATCTATTTTAAGTTATTAATAATTAAATAAAAAAACGCTATAACGCTGTAACGCGTTAAACGCAAAAACGCTATATACAATTTTTTGATTCCCAACAAAAATTAGTGTGCTTCATCCCAATTCTTGCCGATACCGATATCAACTATTAGCGGTACTTTTAATTCTGCGACTTGAGTCATTGCTTCAATAATAGCAACTTTAGCTTCTTCTATCACTGTTTCGGCAACCTCAAAAACGAGTTCATCGTGGACTTGCATTAGCATTTTGACATCCAAGCCACTTTTTTCAATCCAATCATCGACCGTCAACATAGCACGTTTGATTAAATCTGCCGCTGTACCCTGCATGGGCGCGTTGATAGCAGTACGCTCGGCTGCTTGTCGTCGTCCAATATGGCGAGTTTTTATTTCTGGAATATATAAACGCCGTCCAAACACTGTTTCAACATAACCTTGTTGTTTCGCTAATACTCGCATGTCATCCATGTAGGCTTTTACGCCCGGATAACGGGCAAAGTAGGCATCCATATAAATTTGAGCTTGATGCCGTTCAATACCTAATTGCTTTGCTAAACCAAAGGCTTGCATGCCATACATTAAGCCGAAATTGACGGCTTTTGCCTGGCGACGTTGTTCGGTTGTGACTTCATCTATAGCAAGATCAAACACTTCAGCCGCTACTGCTTTATGAATATCTTCTCCAGCGGTAAGAGCTGAGAGTAATTTCTCGTCTTCCGAAAGGTGCGCCATAATGCGAAGCTCAATTTGTGAATAATCGGCTGCTAGTAAACAATAGCCTTTAGGCGCAATAAATGCTTGACGAATCCGTCGCCCTTCTGCACTGCGAATAGGAATATTTTGTAAGTTAGGATTGGTTGACGAGAGTCGTCCGGTGGTTGTCACGGCTTGATGATAGGAAGTATGTACGCGCCCGGTTTTGGGGTTAATTTGTTGCGGCAATGTGTCGGTATAAGTGGATTTTAATTTACTTAAACTACGATATATTAAGATTAATTGAGGTAAAGGGTAGTCAATGGCTAATTCTTCTAATACTTCAACAGCGGTTGATGGGTCTTTTTTCGGTGTTTTTTTCAGAACCGGTAAGCTCAATTTGTCAAATAAAATGGTTTGTAATTGTTTGGGCGAATTGAGATTAAATTCGGTACCAGCTTCCTCATAAGCGGCTTGTTCAAGCTGTTGTAAACGAGTGGCTAATTCGGCACTTTGTTGATGTAGCAATGTGGCATCAATTTTAACGCCATGGCGTTCCATCCGAATTAAAACCGGAATCAGTGGCATTTCTAAATCGTCGAAAATACGCTCTAATTTTGATCGGTTTTGTAATTGCTCCCATAAATTTTGATGGAGTTGTAAGGTAATATCAGCATCTTCGCAAGCATAAGGTGTAGCGTGTTCTAGTGGAATCTGGTTAAAGGACAGTTGTTTTTTACCTTTACCAGCAACATCTTCAAATGTGATGGTTGTCTTTTGAAGGTATATTTGTGCTAATGAATCCATGTCATGTTTGGTGGTACTATTTAGCACATAAGATTCTAGCATGGTATCAAAAGCCATACCTTGTAAATGAATGCCATGATTAGCAAGAACATGGGCATCATATTTCAAATTTTGTCCAATTTTGCGTTTTTTGGGATTTTCTAGCAATGGTTTTAAAACAGCTAATACGTTATCGCACGATAGTTGTTGAGGTGCCCCTAAATAGTCGTGAGCAAGTGGAACATAAGCTGCTTCTCCGACTTGCACGGCAAATGAAACGCCTACTATTTGAGCTTGTAAATAATCAAGGCTAGTGGTTTCAGTGTCAAAAGCAAACAGTTCAGCTTGATTGAGACGATTTAACCAATCATCTAAGTCGGCTTGCGTGAGAATAGTGTGATATTTTGGGTGAGAAGTTTCTCCTTCGACTCCTTCAAAAGAAGCGTCTTCTGAATGAGAAATCCCCTCTTTTCTAAAGGGGAAAGTCGGGGAGTCAGGGGATGTGTTGAGTTCAGCCAACCATTTTTTAAACGCTAATTTGGTATAAAGTTCACGTAATTTATCGACATCAGGGGTCGTTAATTTTAACTGCTGCGGTGTGTTTAATAGCGGGACATCGCATTTAATCATCAATAATTGTCGTGTGAGCGGTAAATATGATAAGGCTTCGCGTAAATTATCGGCCACTTTGCCTTTAATTTGAGGGATATTTTCTATGATGGCCTCTAAACTGCCATAATTTTTCAGCAATTTGACGGCTGTTTTAGGCCCAATGGTTTTGACTCCTGGGATGTTATCTGATTTATCGCCGATTAAACTGAGGTAGTCGACTATCAATGTCGGTGGAATACCAAATTTCTCTGTCACGCCTTCCACATCTAAACGAGTATTTGTCATTGTATTAATCAGTGTGATAGAGTCATTGACTAATTGGGCAAAGTCTTTATCGTTAGAAAAAATCAAGGTTTGCATACCAACAGCTTCGGCTTGTATTGCTAAAGTACCAATCACATCATCAGCCTCAACACCGTTTTCCATCAATAACGGAAAACCTAATGCTCGCACCATGTCATGGGTTGGCGAAATTTGCACGACTAATTCTTCGGGCATCGGTGGACGATTTTTTTTATAGTCGGGATACAATTCGTGACGAAATTTTTTGCCTTTGGCATCGAATACGATAGCGACATAAATGGGTTGATAGTCGGCCCGCAAACTGTTGAGCATATTTGTCACGCCATACACGGCACCGGTGAACATTCCTTGAGAATTACTGAGGGATGGCATGGCATGATAGGCACGATAGAGGTACGAAGAACCGTCTACTAAAATTAATGTGTTGTTATTCATTGTGAAGTATTATTGCTAATTGTAGGAAGCTGGTAGAACGATTCGATAAAAATAGTACGGCATTCAGCCGCGTTCTTATGGTAGTGGCCTAATTGATAATTTTTTAAAAAAGGGCACATTGGATTGAAAATAGGCTGCATTCTCAAAAACGGTGGAATTCATTATATTTATTCGTTAAAAAATTTTCAAAAACTAATATCTTAAATAAGATGGGGTATAATTCTCTTATTTCTAGCTAATCGAATGGAATCAAGTCAAAATTTACATTCTCCATCGGCGATTGCTACATGAATATGAGGTGGTTCATTAAATATTATTTCTTTAAGAAATAGCATTTTTTACTTCTCGAAAATGTTAAAAAATTTCTGTGTATCTACATATAGGAATGAGGATTTAATAACTTCCAAAATTTTTAGCCCAAACCTGTCAGGTTTAGCTATGAAGTAGAGCGGCAGGCTTGTGATGGAGCACTACCTAAATCTTAGCTTCTACAAATACTATTTCTTGAAGAAATAGCATTTGTTAATTGAATGCAGTGCGTAAGTTTCGGCGACATCTCTCAATAATTTGTGATATTATTATGTTGAATAAAGTATAGTTAATATTATTTAAATCATTGATAATTAGAATATTAAACGCTATAGAACAGATACTAGGAGGCAAATAGCATAATGGCTAAGAAATTATTTTTGTTGCTCGTCATATTAGGCGCAGCTGGTGGTATCTGGTGTTTATATCAAGGCGAATGTCGTCCGGTTGAAAATGATTTTCAACGTGGTATGGATTACTATAATAACAATAATTTTGTGCAAGCGGCACCACTTTTTAAACAAGCTGCCGAAGAAAACCACACTGACGCACAATATTATCTGGCGGGAATGTATGTTGCTGGTTTAGGCATTCCCCAAGATTTCAGTTTAGCAGCTCTGTGGTATGGCAAAGCGGCAGAGCAAGGCTTGCCGAAAGCGCAGAATAATCTCGGTGTTTTGTACAAAAATGGTCAAGGTGTCGTTAGTGATCCTGAACAAGCCATTTACTGGTTTCGCCAAGCGGCTGTTCAAGATAATGTTGAGGCCCAAGCGCATTTAGGAGAAATGTATCTTAGTGGTGTGACGGCTGAATTTGTCGAAGCGAAAAAATGGAATCAGAAAGCGGCAAAAGTTGGTAATGCCCATGCTCAGTATAATCTAGGTTGGATGTTTGAAGAAGGCAAGGGAGTGATTAAAAGTGTTGAGGAAGCTGAAAAATGGTATCGCCAAGCGGCTGATCAGGGCTATGCAAAAGCACAAACTGGTCTTGGTAATCTTTACCTTAAAGGTAAAGGGGTGATTAAAAATGTTGCACAAGCTCTACAATGGTATCGAAAAGCGGCAGAACAAGAAGAAGCTAAGGCTCAATTCCATTTAGGACAAATGTACCATCAAGGTGATGGTGTCGAACCAAATCTGGTGGTTGCAGTCCAATGGTACCGAAAAGCAGCAGAGCAAGGGGTGGCTGAAGCACAAGACAGCTTAGCAAATTTATATGTGAATGGTGAAGGTGTCGAACCAGATTTTACCCAAGCGATGGAATGGTTTCAAAAAGCAGCAGAACAAGGATATGCTAATGCTCAATTTCATATAGGGGCCCTTTATGAAAAGGGCCAAGGGGTTTCTCAAAATGCGGTAGAAGCGGCTAAATGGTATCGTAAAGCGGCGGAACAAGGTATGTCTGAAGCACAATCTGAATTGGGATTGATGTTTTATGATGGTAATGGTCTCCCTAAATTGTTTGATGAGGCGGCACTTTGGCTTGGCAAAGCGGCTGCACAAGGAGATGCTAAAGCACAAAATAATCTTGGGGCATTATATTATGATGGTCAAGGTGTGCCTCAAGATTTTGCCAAAGCCGCTGATTGGTATCAAAAAGCGGCTGAGCAAGGCAATATTGATGCCCAATTTAACTTAGCCATTATGTATAAAAAAGGGCGTGGTATTTCTAAAGATTTGGCAAAAGCACGTCATTGGTTTGGTCAAGCAGCTGAACAAGGGGATATTTATGCTAAAGAAGAATTTGAAGCCCTGAAATAAGTTCAATACAGCAAAGCACTTGGCTGGTGTTAATTGTTAATTGTTTTAAAAATTGAGCCCGTTTTTATTTATATTATAAAAAACAATAAGTTATTTAGGTTTTTCCATTAACAATTAATAATTTTCATCACCCCACTACTTATCTAGGACTATAGTTTTTCAGATAAATATTTTGGCGTAAAAGACCTGACAGGTTTTTAAAACCTGTCAGGTCTGATGATAGCTTTATATTTTTCTGAAAGTCTATATAGCAATCCTAAATGAGTTATATAGACTTTGTCATTTTGAAAAAAGGAGTGACGCGGGGATTCCAACGCTGGAGCGTTGGAACCAGAAAATGTACAAGTCATTTAGGATGGCTATATCCATTTTCGATACATTCTTCCTCCCATTCTGGCACCAGATTTTTTAGGGTGCTTTTTATCTGGTTTTCAGCATAATTGTCACAATCTTGAGCTAATTGTGTTAAGAGATTTGTGAGTTTTTCCCATTCATTGTTCCGATGAGAAGCCAATAAGATTTTAGCATGAGTGGTTTTACCTAATTTTTCTTCAACGTGAAATAATTCTTCATGCAGTTTTTCGCCAGGACGTAATCCGGTATAAACAATTCTAATGTCTTTATTCGGCATTTTTCCAGATAAGCGAATCATTTGTTCGGCTAAATAGCTTATTTTTACCGGCTTTCCCATATCAAGCACAAAAATTTCTCCCCCTTTTCCCATCGCACCGGCTTGTAAAATGAGCTGACAAGCTTCTGGGATGGTCATGAAATAACGGTTAATTTCGGGATGGGTGACAGTTACCGGTCCGCCTTTAGCAATTTGTTCTTTAAAGAGCGGAACGACACTGCCAGCAGAACCTAAGACATTACCAAAGCGCACGGTGATAAAATGTGTTTGATTGCTGCGCCCATTCATGGCTTGGCAAATCATTTCGGCTGCCCGTTTCGTGGCCCCCATGATGTTAGTGGGATTGACGGCTTTATCAGTCGAAATGAGGACAAATGTTTGACAATGGTGAATCGTTGCAGCTTCTGCCAACGTTTTGGTCCCTAAGATATTATTGCGAACCGCTTCTCTGGCTTGTGATTGCAATAGGGGAACATGTTTATAAGCGGCAGCATGGAAAATGACATCAGGATGATAGCAACTTAAAAAGTGAGCAACGGCAATAGCATCTGCGATATCAACTAAATGGGCATGAAGTTTTAGCTGTGGAAATTCTTGGCATAATAGCATCTCTATTTGATAAAGATTAAATTCACAACGTTCTAAAATCACTAAGGCAGTTGGATTTAAACGAGCTATTTGGCGACATAATTCGGCACCAATAGAACCACCGCCACCGCTGACCATTACGACTTTGCCACGTAAACCGGCTTCGATAATCTGCCAAGTTAATTGTATTTTGTCCCGCCCCAATAAATCTTCAATCGCAACATCGTGCAAAGCACGCAAGTTGATTTGTTCAGTAACTAGATTGTCCAATTTAGGCAAAGTACGCACCGGCACCGTACAAGTTTCACACAATTCGATGAGCCGACGCATTTGTTCGTCAGTTGCGGAAGGCATGGCAATGATAATCACGTCAATTTGCAAGGATTCGATAATTTCCGATAATTGTTCAATGCTTCCTAGCACTGGTACACCTTGTACTTTGCCACCGTGCAAACGTGGTTGATCATCTAAAAAACCAACGGGCATATAACCACATTCTGGATGTCTTAACATATCACGCACGAGCATGTCGCCAGAGGTACCTGCTCCTAACACGAGAACACGTTGATGATTTTTTTTATCAGTCAACAAGAAATGAAAAGAGTGGTCATGCCCTAATCGGTAGAGTAAGCGTGGCATCCCCAGTAAAAAAATCAGTAAAAAGGGGTAAAAAAGTAAAGAAGAACGTGGAATGAGTTCTAGGCGATTAATTAGGACAAGTACTAAGACAATAGCCAATGTGCCAAAAATAACAGCCCGTAAAATGGTGGCTAAATCTGGCATACTGGTAAATCGCCAAATACCTTTATATAAGCCGCTATACCATAGCATGACACTTTGGACACTGACTACGATAGGCAATGCTTGCCAAAAAACGGCTTCAACATCAGGAAATAAAGGCCAATCATAACGGATGATAATTGCGAGTGCCCAGGCAAGGGCAACCATGCAAATATCATGTAGAATAATAGGGAAGCGACGATAAAGCAGAGACATCAAACAAAAATACGTTTTAAGGTTTTTAAAATTAATAGGATATCCAAATAGAGCGATTGTTCCTTCACATATTGTTGGTGGTAAGCTAATTTGAGTGGAAGGATTTTTTCAATATAATCGACTTCTGGTTGTAGTGAGGTGGCTAATAGTTCACTTTCATTGTGAAATTCAATGGAGGCATAATCTGTTATGCCTACCGGTACTGATAATACATATTCTTTAATACCATCTGGATAACATTCTACATATTCAGGTACTTCGGGTCTAGGCCCTACTAAACTCATTTCACCTTTGAGTATATTGATTAATTGTGCTAATTCGTCCAGTTTATAGCGACGTAAAAAATACCCACAGCGCGTAATACGTGCATCTTGACCCACAGTTAAATTTTTGCCGGCAGTTTGGATAAACATGGTACGAAATTTAATAATTTTAAAAGGCTTGCCAAATTGACCAATACGAGTTTGCAAAAAAAATATGGGCCCTCGACTATCTAATTTTATCCATAGCGCAATTAGCAAAAACAAGGGGCTCAGCAAAATTAACCCCGGTAATACACAGCACAAATCAAAAACGCGCTTGCTCTTCATTTCTGTGTCTCAGATCATTCGGCAAAGTCATATCCAAAATAAATTTTGGACTCCAAAAACGTACCTCTAAAATAAATAATCAAATGTCTTCAATGTAACATTAAGGATATCCAAAAAATAAATTATACTGAACGTACTTCAAATCAGTGAAATTTTGAATTAAGAGCTCATGTTACGCACAGTGCTTCAACCAGAAAAATCCCCTTAACCCTAATATTTTTTATCCGCACGATCTCTCCCTCCCCCTAACCCCCTCCCGCTGGGAGGGGGGACTGCTCGGTGGAATTTTCCTATCAGTTAGCTAAAACAATAAATAATACAGTCATTTCTCGTTTTTGCCATCAATTAGGAAAATGTCGATGAGCGGTCCCCCCTCCTAGCGGGAGGGGGTTGGGGGGAGGGAGAGATCGTGGTTCTAAAAAATACCTCAAGAAGAAGAATGCGTAACATGAGTTAAGAGAAATCCGATTTCTTCGACATTTTTGATTTTCACAAAATTCAAAGACGAACAGTATATATCCCGGAAAAAATTTTGAGGGCGCGAGAAATCTTATTTCTTAAAGAAATAGGATTTCTTAGGAATGAGGATTAAATAAAACCAGAAATTAAACCTGCCAGGTTTTTAAAACCTGGCAGGTTTGGCTCAAAAGTTTTGGAAATTTGTTGGTGAGCTCGGTTGGTGAGCTTGTCGAACCATGTCGAACCATTAAATCCTCATTCCTTAGATTTCCGTTTGGGATGATTATTTTTCTAAAATTCCCTAAATTAAAATCTGTCTTATAGTATTTATAACTCGTTGCACATCTTCATCCGTCATACTTGGATAAATTGGTAAACTAACAGCCCGTTGATAAACGTCCAAAGCGATCGGAAAATCTTCTGGTTTAAATTGGTAGCGTTCTTGCCAATAACGTTGTAGATGCAAGGGAATAAAATGAACGCTGGTGCCAATATTTGCAGCCTTCATCTGATCAATAAAGGTATTGCGTGAAATATTCAATTCTTCCAGTTGTAGCTGAATAACATACAAATGCCAAGCATGAGTGCTATCTGGATGCTGATAGGGTGTATGCAATGGTAAATCGGTTAAACCTTGTGTGTATTGTGCCGCGATTTCTGCCCGACGTTGCTGAAATTGGTGCGCTTTTCGTAATTGATGAATGCCTAAAGCAGCGGATATATCAGTCATATTATATTTAAAACCGGGTGCAATCACTTCATAAAACCAGGAAGGTTGATCAGAGGAATCCCGATCAAACACATCACGGCTGATCCCATGCAAGCGCAAAGTACGAATACGTTCAGCGTAATCGGGATTGGCTGTGACTATCATCCCTCCTTCGCCAGTTGCAAGGGTTTTTGTGACATAAAAACTGTAAACAGTGATATCACCAAAATGGCCTATCATGCGTCCTTGATAGTAAGTAGGCAGGGCATGTGCCGCATCTTCAACGACTTTAAGCGAATGTGCTTGCGCTAACGCTAAAATGGTTTCCATATCACAAGCTTGTCCGCCAAAATGTACTGGCAAAATAGCCTTAACACCTTCAACAGTGTCTAAAGTAGCCGCTAATTTTTGGGTATCTATATTAAACGTTTTGGGATTGATATCGACGAATAATGGATCCGCTCCCAAATAACGGATAACTTCTGCCGTCGCGGTAAAGGTATAAGGTGTGGTAATGACTTTATCGCCTGGCTTGATATCAATAGCTTCAAGGGCCAGATGCAAACCTGCTGTGCAGGAGTTGACTGCCAAAGCGTAGGGAATATTGATAAATTTAGCAAAGTCTTCTTCAAAACGTTTGGTTTTAGGGCCCGTTGTTAGCCAACCAGAACGTAATGTATCGACGACTTCATTAATTTCTTCTTCCCCAATACAGGGTAACGCGAAGGGTAGAAATTTATTACTCAATGGTTCAGCTCTTCACAATATGGGAATGGGTAATTGGGAATGGGGAATGGGTCATGGGTCATGGGTAATTGCTATTCCAAAAAAGTTCAAATTCTAGTTCATAGATATTATCTTTAATAATGCGCTGAAAATTGAAGAAAAGTCGGTAAATCATTGATTTTAAGTTCGTAAAACCTTTGAAAATACTAGAAGCAAAAAAATTCTTTTGTCATTTTCAGTAACGCTAAGAGCTCAGGATTTTATAACTTCCAAAATTTGAACGCTCAAACTTGAGCGGTTTTTAAAACCGGTCAGGTTTAGTTTCGTCTGTTGGTTGGTGAGCTTGTCGAACCATTAAATCCGGAGTCCTAATTAATATTTCAAACCAAACTCGCAACTTCGTTGATTAAAGCCAGGCTACAAACAATAACACTGATTCCATTCCCAATTACCCATTCCCGATTCCCGATTCCCCTTTCATTAATTGTTGTGTCCAAGTGCTAACTACTTGAGACCATTCTAAATGTTTTTTTGTGTACGCTCTGCCATTTAAACCCAATTGGGCCGCTTCGTCCAAATGATTGACTAAATATTGCACGGCATTAGCTAAACCTTGGCTATCGCCAGGGGCAACAATAATACCCGCTTTCGCTTCTGTGATTAATCGTGCTGTATCGCCAGCACCACTAAATAAGACCGGTTTGCTACACGCCATGATAGGTAATGTTTTCGCTGGGCGTGTGCATTCTAGCATGGGAGAATCACGAAAAGTGGATAGACCGGCAAGCGTTAAACTGTAGAGACGTGCAATAAATTCAGGCGGTTGTGGCGACCAAAAGCATACATTTTTTAGGTTTTTATGGTGACAAAGTTGTTGAATACGGTTTTTGTCTGATCCACCTCCAACACATAAGAATAGCACATTTATGTCGGTTAATAATTGAGCCGCTTCTAATATGACTTCCATACCGTGAGCATAACCGTGCGTGCCTGCATATAAAATAATGTGTTTATCTTTTGGTAAAGGGGTTGGAAATTCAAATCCTTTCCATTCTTTAGAAAAAACTTCCTCTCCAAAATATGCCCTCCCCCTAACCCCCTCCCGGAGGGAACGCTCAGGTACAATTTCTTGCTTTTCTTCTCTAAGGGGGGACTGAGGGGAAGTTGGATTTAGGGAGGATTTATTACCTGTTGGATAAGGCTTAAACAACTGTGTATCAACACCATTAGGCAATAATAACACTTTATGGGCTGGCACTTTTTTAGTATTAATCAAAATTTGGCGGACACTGTCGGTAACGACGGTGACATAATTGGCTTTGCGATAGAGCCATGTTTCTAATTTTTCTGCTTGTCTTAATGCAAAACCGTCACGCATTAAACCCAAGGCTTTGACTGTATCGGGCCATAAATCGGCGACATTGAAAATAAAAGGGACTCGCCACCATTTAGCGATTAAGTAACCAGTAATGCCTAAAAATAAGGGAGGCGATTCGACAAATAAATAATTCGGTTTTTGGGCTTTGCGTAATCCCCAAAAAGCGGTCACCATAAATGAAAAATAGTTGAATAAACGTTTGATACCAGCCCCGGTAGCTGCGTACATCCAAACCCGATGAACCGGCACGCTTTCCCAATCTTCTAATTCATAAAAATGTCCTTGGTAATCGGAGAAGATTTTGCCATCTGGGTAATTTGGGAATGCGGTAACAACTTCTACGGTATGTCCAAGACGTAATAATTCACGAATCATCGCTGCTAGTCGAACTTGAGGTGCTCCGGTTTCGGGTGGAAAATATTGGGTTAATATTAAAAATTGCATATAGCGTTATTGCGTTATTGCGTTAGAGCGTTATTGCGTTATCGTATGAAAGAACTTCATTGATTTAAGTGATTTTTCACCTGTGCCCAGACTTCTTCTAGCCTAAACGGTTTAGTTATAGCGTTTCCCGATTTAGCGAAGGACAACCACCCCTCGCTCTAGGCTGTGCAGTAGGTTCACGATCTCTCCCTCCCCCTAACCCCCTCCCGCTGGGAGGGGGGACCGCTCTGTGGAATTTTCCTATTATTAGCTAACACAAAAAATAATAGATAATATAGTCATTTATAATTTTTGCCAAAGAATAGCAAAATGCCGCCGCGCGGTCCCCCCTCCCAGCGGGAGGGGGTTAGGGGGAGGGAGAGATCGTGGTTCTAAAAAATACCTCAAGAAGAAGAATGCGTAACATGAGTTATTAATTCTACTTATCACATTCTCACGCAAAGGTACTTCACTCAAAGTCTAAACAATTGAACTACTTTGCGTTCTTAGCGGCTTTGCGTGAGAATTAAAATAAATCTGACAAAGTTGAATTAATTATTTTGAGTGAATTGACAAATCCAGACTGTTCATCACAAAGCTCCGTTATTTCATTTCTCACCAATACCAAATAAATTTTGGACTTCTTTGATACCAAAATAACATGAACTCCTAATATTCGGAATCGTCCTGTTATTTTGGCAACAATATGTTTTTAAAATTCGTCTTGGTAGCCTGGAATGCGTTGTTCTAAAAATGAATCGGCTTTTTGACCGACTGTGCCCAAACCGGTCATCTGAAATTGTAGGAAGAAACCATTCAAATAACCAGAACCATCTGCACTATTTAAGTAACGTCGCGTAATCCCTCGAATAGCCCAACAACAACTGCTGTATTCTATACCAGTGAATGTGTCTAACATTTTGTCTTTTATCAAAGAATAGTTAAAACGGCCTAAAAAAGTCCAACGGGGACTTAAGGTCCAATAAAAAGACATATCCGTTTGTTTTAAATCCTTATTTTCACCTTCTTGATCACGCATTCGATAAGAGACATTAAAAATACGGTCTAACGCGGGGTGATAACGCACACGCAAAACCGTTTGTTCTGTATCATTATGATGGGGATTCCATTGAAACACGGAGGAAGCACGCCAACTTTTCGCAAACTGGGTGGCTAATTCCATAATAATGCTTGAAGAAGTATCGGTTTCTACTTCAACTGGATCATAAGGCATGGTAACGCGCCGATCTTGAAAGTAAAATACTTGTCCCAAACTCGCCCTAAAATGTTCTATTCCAGTCGTCGTTCCTAAGAAACGCGATGTCATGCCTAATGTGACTTGATGTCCATCATCTACCCGATCTGGGCCACTAAAACGATTGTCACGGAAGAATTGTAAAAATGATAACTCGTATTCTGCCGTATCAAAAATGGGAATATCGCTTTGATCTTCATAAGGTCTATAACGATAATATAAGCGAGGTTCTAAGGTTTGCACCAAATCGTTGTCAAATAGGCTTATATCACGTTCTAAAAAAAGACCACTGTCCATACTTGCTGTCCATAAAAAACGGTTATGTGATGTATCCTCTCCTGGTTTCACATTATCTAAATCGTAGCGGGTATACTGTAACGATAAACTGGGTTTGACAAAAGTCCCAGGGGTGCGCCAAGGAAAACTTAAAATCGGATAAATATCAAAGCGATTGCCAATTGGCCCCTCAACGATTTCAATATCACGATTAAAACGTGCCCATTCCGTTTTTAAATCTAAATGGAGACGACGATTCCGTTCAGGTATAGCTGTTTGAAATAAAAATTGTGGTAAACGTTGATAGGGACGAGCAAGGGGATTTTGATCCAAAGTTTGAAATGTTTGTACGCGCCCAAGCCCATACCAACCATCACCATAGTAAAGCACATCACCGCGCCGCTCTAAGTGAGTGATACTCGCCACACTGATATCGTTACCCAATTCTTCAAAGTAACGTTGATCGGAGGCATAATTAATATCAATATCAGTCAACCAACGTTTGTTTTTGGTAATAGCTCCCCGATGTTTATAAGCTAATGAAGCCCTTTCATCTTTAAAGGCTTTATCATGGGGAATATATTCAAATTTTAGATTGCCATCCGTTAATTGGGTTAAATACCGAACTTCAGTTCTGAACATGACACCACGCCGTGACATGATGCGCGATGTTACTGTCGCATCATAATTGGGGGCCAGATTAAGATAATAAGGAATACTCACTTCTATACCGGTCTCATCCGAACTTCCAGCACTGGGGACTAAAAAACCGGATTTTCGTTGATCGCCAATTGGGAATGACAAATATGGCAAATAAAAAACCGGCATATTTAATAGACGAATAATAACATTATGTGCAATGCCTACTGAATTAGCGTCGTCTAGTGTTAAGTGACTGGTATCTATACGCCAAACTTCATTATCTGGATCACAAGTGGTATAACTGGATTGTTCTAATTGAACAATATCTTTAGATTCTTTGATAAGTTTTTTAGCATGTCCTCGCGCTCGTCGACTTAATAACCAATAATCGGCATTTGTCATTTCGCCCTGTTCCTCTGGGCGCAATTGTATTTGGGTACCTTGAATAACATAATCCTTATCCCAAAACAAAAATTCTTTATCAGCATCAAGAATTTCTTTATTACGATCATAAAAAACGTGTGGCGCACTGAGTATCATACCTTCTTTTTGTACTAAGACATTACCGCTAAAAGTCGATGTGCCAAGTTTTTCTTGAACAATGGCACTATCAGAAAATAAACGAATAGACTCATCTTCCAAGGGAGGAAAATTTGGACGGGGTGGGGCAATTTCGCTAAATGGTCTGCACAAGGCAAAATCGTCTAGTTTTAAAAATTCTTCGTTTTCAGCCTTTGATTTTAAAACTTTCTCGTTTTCAGCGTTTGAAACTTCATCCTCTGATTTTAAAACTTCCTCGTTTTTGGCGAAGGTAGCCAGGCTATGACTACATAAGAATAATAGTATAATAATTAGATAATTTCGCACAGTCATTGTGTGTTTATAAAGAAATTTTGAAATGGTTTATAGCGAATGGCAAATGATACAAAATAGTATTTCTTAAAGAAATACTATTTGTTGGAGATCGTTGGACTTTAGGTGATTTCCAGAAAAGATTATACCAGTGCCTGAGCGGTTGGTGAGCTTGTCGAACCATGTCGAAGGCAATTGTCGCGGATGCCTTCGACAAGCTCAGGCACCGACTCCCGGTATATTTATTTCTGGAAATCGCCTTAAAGCTCCCGATGTTAAAGTTTATTAATAGGATACAAATAGCATTTCTTAAAGAAATACTATTTGTTGGAGATCATTGGATTCTAAACCGCCCAGAGTTTTAAAATCTAAAGTGTGAACATTAAAAACCGGCATAAAATGGAAAGGACAACTCCTTTGTTTGAATCTCAATTAAAAAGTCTTCCACTGATAAAACGTGGTAAAGTCCGTGATATTTATGATATTGATAAAGAACGGATGTTAATCGTCGCAACTGATAGACTGTCTGCGTTTGATGTGGTTTTACCAACGCCGATAACAGATAAGGGTACGATACTCACTCAGTTGTCAAATTTCTGGTTTAATTTTACCCGAAAAATGATATCTAATCATCTTACTGATATTAAGTTAGCAGATGTGTTATCTGATGCTGACTATCAGCAAGTTCATGGACGAGCGGTTATTGTTAAAAAAGTCAAGCCGTTGCCTATTGAGGCGATTGTGCGTGGTTATTTAGCCGGTTCTGGTTGGAAAGATTATCAAAAAAACGGTACTCTATGTGGTATAACTTTACCATCGGGCTTGCAATTGGCAGAGAAATTGCCGACACCGATTTATACACCCTCTACTAAAGCTGATTTGGGTTATCACGATGAAAATATTGATTTTATCAAAACTTGTGAATTAATCGGTCAAGATTTAGCGATGCAAGTGCGTGAAATCAGCTTAGATATTTATCAAAAGGCCCACCTATACGCTGCTGGGCGTGGCATTATTATTGCCGACACTAAATTTGAATTTGGTCTTGATGCTGAAGGCCAATTAATCTTAATTGATGAAGTATTAACGTCAGATTCTTCGCGTTTTTGGCCAATGGAATCTTACCAAATTGGCGTTAGCCCTAAAAGTTTTGACAAACAATTTGTACGCGATTATTTAGAAACGCTTAATTGGGATAAAACGCCGCCTGGTCCAAGTTTACCGCGTGAAATTATTGACCACACAGTGGCTAAATATCGGGAAGCACTTCAACGTTTAATCGTATAGGGGACAAGACTGGGATAGTGAAAATTGTTAATTGTTAATTGTTAATTGTTAATTGTTAATTGCTAATGAAAAACACTTCTCTAACTGATTATTTTTGATGAACGGAACAAAAATGGGATCAATTTTTGACCTAACAAAAAACCTGATTTTCACTATTCTAGGACAAGGCTGGTTTTAACAAATACTATTTCTTTAAAAAATAGGATTTATTGGTCGTGCGTCAATTATTTTCTGCTATGTCCCTTATGTTTTTTTTAATGGCCTCATTATTATGGTGCCATATTATCTATTTTTACCTTATAAAAATTCTAAAACGATTACGAAGGGCCCATAGCCTTGATTGTATTTTTAAGTCCTTCATTTAAGTTTTGGTAAATTTCTACCTACGAAATAGATAATAATAATTTTTGTTAAGAGATAAAACAACATGAATCTCAAATTTCTTATAATTCTTTTTATTTCTGCTGTTTTTTTTCTAGGAGGATGCGCCAGCAATCCACCACAACAACCTGAAACAGTTGCTGTCCCCATCACAAAAACGGGTGGCACACAATTGCGGAATTTAGCCACGCAAGCGGCTTATAAACATGGCATTGATTATCGACTTTTTCATGCCCTTATCAAGCACGAATCGGCTTGGAATCCTCGCGCTATTTCGCGTAAAGGCGCACGAGGACTGACTCAAATCATGCCAGGTACTGGCAAATCGCAATGCGGTTTAGCCCGCGATGTTTTGTTGAATCCTTGGCTAAACCTAAATTGTGGTGCTTTTTATTTTAGTAAACTGTTGAAACGGTTTAAAAACGTTAGGTTAGCACTCGCTGCTTACAACAGTGGTGAAACTCGCGTGGCAAGATTGGGTCGTATTCCTCGTATACGTGAAACACAACGATATGTCAAGAGAATCATGAAAAGTTGGCAACGTGGCGGGTAAAAAATTATTAATGGTTAATGGTTAATGGTTAATGGTTAATTGAGGATTGGTTGTATATTGTATACGAGCAGACTTTCAGTTTTTTAAGAAAGGAATAAGTGAAGTGATTTTCTGAAACAAAATAACGTCAATCGGTAACGCTCTCCTTCGATGCACTAAGCTGAACCATCCAATCTCAAGAATGACAGAAAATCCAAAATCTTGACGCTTTGGTACAATTTTAAATGATTTCAGTCATCCCATTGCCATGAACGAAACAACCGTTTTGGGTGGATGCTATAGCGTTTTTGCGTTTAATGCGTTACAGCGTTATAGCGTTTTTTCTTTAATTATGAATTATTTAAACTAGATTAATTCTATTTTATTCAATCGGGAAACGCTATAATTAACAATTAACAATTAACAATTAACAATTAACAATGTTATTTCCTACGCTGAATTTTGGACTATTTTTTTTAGTGGTTTTTTTTGGCAGTTGGTCCTTATACCGCAAACCAGAATCACGCAAATTCTTTTTGTTGTTAGCGAGTTACTTTTTTTATAGCTTTTGGGATTGGCGATTTGTCTCGTTATTATTGATCAGTTCTTTATTTAACTTTCTCGCTGGGCGTTTTATCGCAAGTTCAACAGTTGCGAGTTCACGCAAACTGATTCTGACAATTGCTATCGTTATTAACCTTGGCATTCTTGGCTTTTTTAAATATTACGGCTTTTTTTTGGAATCGTTGGCAGAGTTATTGTATCGGTTGCAAATAGAGAGAGATTTACCTTTTCTTGAGATTATTTTACCGGTTGGGATTTCTTTTTTTACCTTTCAAGGTATTTCTTATCTTGTCGATATCTATCGTGGCAAAGTTCAAGGCAACTATAGCCTATTAGATGTCATGCTCTATATCTCATTTTTTCCGCAATTGGTGGCTGGGCCCATTGTCAGAGCGGCTGATTTTATGCCCCAACTTCAGAAGCAACCTGATCCCAATCAAATATTAGTTTCGATGGGATTATTGCTTATTCTCTGGGGCCTTTTCAAAAAAGCGATTGTTGCTAACTATTTAGCGGTTGAACTGGTTGAGCCGGTGTTTTTTGATCCGACGGCTTATAGCCCAGTTGATTTACTGATCGCTGTTTATGGCTATGCTGTGCAAATCTATTGCGATTTCAGTGCTTATAGTGACATTGCTATCGGTATAGCCGCTTTGCTTGGCTATCACTTCCCCAAAAATTTTGACCAACCCTATCGTTCAGCCAGTTTGCGCGAATTTTGGCATCGTTGGCATATTTCACTTTCCACTTGGTTACGTGATTATCTCTACATTCCACTCGGTGGCAATCGGTTGGGGACTTTTAAAACCTACCGCAATCTTTTTATTACTATGTTTCTTGGTGGAATATGGCATGGTGCGGCATGGACTTTTCTACTTTGGGGAACTTTTCATGGCATTGGTTTAATGATTGAACGTTTCATCAGTGGCATGAAGAATTGGCAAACCACTCCCAAATTCATGCGTTATTTGATGATTTTCTTCATCTTTCATTTTGTCTGCTTTACCTGGATATTCTTCCGCGCTGAAGATTTTGATATGGCGATTCTGTTCATCACTGCCTTCGGTAATAATTGGGAGATTGCAACCACATTTATAACGCCCTTCATTATTACCATGATTGTGCTTGGTATCGGCATTCACTTTACGCCACCCCAAACCTTGAATATCATCGAAACCCTCTTTCATCGTCAATCGGTTATTGTACAAGGGCTATTGGTAGGTTTGGCTATTGTAGCAATAGAGGCGTTTGGTATGGAAGGCGTTGCGCCTTTTATCTATTTTCAGTTTTAGGAGAAGATTCCATTTTTGAATTCTTACAAATGCTATAGCGTTTTTGCGTTTAACGCGTTACACTTCGGCAAGCTCAGTGCAGGCAGCGTTATAGCGTTTTTTATTTAATGATGAATAATTTAAACGAGATTAATTGTACTTTATTTACTCATGTTACGCATTCTTCTTCTTGAGGTATTTTTTAGAACCACGATCTCTCCCTCCCCCTTCGACAAGCTCAGGGACCACCTAACCCCCTAGGGTGTGCAGTTTGAGCTTTTTTGGAGGTGTATTTTTCATGAAATCAAGAATCAAGCTTTTTGGAAGCATTGTGCGTAACATGAGTTATTTAATCGGGAATTTCTATAAAATTGGTCATGTTAGCGAAGCGTAACCCGACCTACTTGGGTTTTCAAATGGCGTTTGTTTGGCTCACAAATCATTCAAAATTTGGGTTGGAGTGACGGCTTTTATTGGTGACAATTGATAATCTTCGAGGTTTCTAGTCACAATTACCTCTGCATTACACGCTAATGCTGCGGCACATTGGAGTGCATCTTCAAAATCTTTCATTGGTAAATTTGCAGCATATAAAACTTCAGGGTTGGAAGTTGGCACAATTTGTATAAATTGACATAATTCCAGAATGAAGTTTTTAGCTTCTTCTTGGGTTGTTGCCTTAGAAAAAATGTAAAAAACGTTGCTGATTGAATGCCAAGCAATAAAACCCGTATTGGGATGAACCTCAAGATAATTCAGCAATTTACTTGAGGCATGACAGAAAGGTTCACGTTCTAAACCTACATCTAACAGGATGTCACAGTCCACAAAAATATTTTTCATAATTGGTAACGTTCCGCCAAATATTCAAACCGTAAATCTCGTTCCGCATTATTCTTGGACTGAGATATTCCTTTAAATTTTCCTTGCCACCGCTCTGAGAATGTTTTTGGTTTATTAATATCAGAAGAGGATTTAACGGGTCGTAAAAATACCAGCACATCCAATTCTGTGTTAGGGAGTGCGGTGGGTATATTCAATTGCAAATTGCCGTCTACACCCACACGAGAACGTAATGTAATATTTTGCATAAATTTATTTTCCTTTATTGCATAGAGTGGATAGCGTTTTTTTCAGAATACGCTTCGCTAACCCGACCTACTTGGTTTGGCGTAGCTAGCAGGGCTGAAATTTTCTGTACCTGCTGCCATTCATCTGAATGATGGGTAGCATACCAAAGGTTGTAACTCTCTTGCAAGCGCATCCATAATTGGGGGCTAGTATCGTAATGCCATATCAGGCGATATTGAACTTTTTTCATGGATAAGATTGGATATCTTTTGTCGTGAAACACCTAAGGCAATCGCTACTTTGGAAATGTTCAATCCAAGGGGATCAATAAATCAATTTCACCTTGAAGTTTAAAGAAAACTTCACGCATGATCCAAGTTTTGCCGGTTTGACGCGGGGCCCAGACGGTGATGTAATGGCCTCCTTTGTTGGGATTATCACCCAATAATTGTTGATAGGCAAAATCCACCAATGCTTGACGAGGCACGTAATAATAGAGTTCCGGCTCAACGGGCCCATAAGAAGAAAATTTTCGCATGGTTAAAACTCGTAGGGTGGGTAGAGCTTCGCTGCACCCACCAATTGCTTCAAGATTACACGGATTAAAGTCAAAACCTTAAACTACAAGGATTGCTTATAAGAAAGGATTAAAACCAAGCATAACCACGATCTTAGCCATTACCCCGATCTAATCCTTTCTTATAAGCAATCCTTGTAGTTATTTCTCTTCAAACCACTTTAAACTTTCAGGGTTTTCAATCCCGTCAAGGATAGCAGTAATAACCGGGGCATCGTAAAAACTCAACGGCTCACACAATTTATCCTTATCTCTTTCGCCGGCTAAAATCTGTTGAATGGCTGTTTTGAGATTATCCCAATCTTGATGACCATAGTCTTCCAAAGCCGCTGCTACATTTTCGCCCCGTGCTACCGCTAAAATCAACTGGCTATATTTCTGTTTCAACTCATACCGCGTACCAGCAAAATTGGCTTTGGCTTCTCGGGCTAAACGACGATTCTTTTTCGCTTCTTGAGCATTGCCTTGTTTATCAGCAATTTCTGCTAAAATGTCGTAAGTTGTCCAAATTTCCGCCGCTGCTGAGTCTAAAGTTTTTTTAACCGCTAAGGATTGCTCAGCGAATTGTTGAGCTTCTGGTAAACGGTAGGGCTGATTTTGGATGAGATTGGCTAAGTTGCTTAACCCCTTAGATTCATTGATATTATCAGCAATATTTTTGAAAACTTCAATTGCCTTCCGATACCACGCTTCCGCATCTGCCAATTTGCCCATGTTTTTCGTAACAATACCTAACTGATTCCAAGTTGTAGCAGCACCGAGTAAATTTCCTTGAGTTTCTTTGAGATTCGCTGATTGCCGATAGGCGTGTTCGGCATCTTCCCATTGTTTGGTTGTTTGATACACTACACCTAATTGATGCCTAAAATTTGCTTCGCTACTAGGTTCATGGAAACGCTGAAAATTGGCTAAGGCACTATTATAACGTTGTTCGGCCTCGGCTAAATTGCCTTGGAATAGGGCTAAGGTGCCAAGTTGTCCATTCACAAGCCCCATTTGCCGCTCATCATTTTGTTCTGTAGCAATCGCTAAGCTTTGCTTATAAGCCGCTTGTGCATCTGCATAACGTTTCATGTCTCTCAGTGTATCAGCTAAATCAGTGTACACCAAACCTCTTTCCCTTTGAATACTTTTAGATTCTTCTAATTTAGTCAGTTCATCTAATTCTTTTTGATAATAATCGGTGGATTGTTCGGTTTGTCCTTGGTCACTAAAACAACGGCCTAAACTTCCTAAAGTCGAACAACGACTATAACTGGCAGTAGTGCCTAAGCCTGTTAAAATTTCGGTAAAAATGTTAGCCGCTTTTGTATAATGTCCCGCATTGTACAATTGTTCGCCGATACCGCTTTGGCTTAAATACCAGTTTTGACTTCGCACTTTTCCTGCTAATTTGGCAGCTTGTTGATTGAGTTGCTTCGATTCATGTCGAAGTCCAAAAAAATTTAAAAACCAATTTATGTTCCTCACAAACTTCACTGCATAATCGGTTACTTCGGCTAATGTTCCTTTGACAGCAAATAATAAATTGGGTAATTCACTTTTCACAATAGTACGGGTTTCAAGGAGATTTTGAACGTCTGTATGATACAACCCACCCGATAATTCATAATAGTGGCGTTGATAGCGGTAGCGTAACTCTTCGTTGTCTGATAGTAACGCAGTGGTTAGGCTAGGGTGGAATTGGAAATATGGCACCTCAGACAAAATTTTCACTTGGATTAAACCGGTGGTTTCTAACAAGGGCAGCAATTTACCCCATTTTTTTATTGGTATTTTAGTAATTTTCAGCAACATATTTTCAAATGCGCCACCCTGAAACACTTTCAATCTTGATAAATATTCTTGTAATTCTTCATCCAACTGTTCAATCACCAATTTTAAAGTAGCCTCAACTGGATTATCAGGCAATTCAAGCATTAACTGATTTAAACGGCCCTCTAAATTCTCTAAATCCTCAGTTTCTAAAGAACGTGCTAATAAACCAATCGACAACGGATGAAACTGCACTTTAGCAAACCAACGTAATAATTCGTCTCTTCGTAAACGCACCGGATTATCCGACAATACCAACAACTTTTCAAAATAATGTAAGGCATCCTCTTTATCCAAGCCTTCTAACGTCAATTGCCGAAAATCCGTATTTTCATCTTGATAGGCTTCATGTCCTAATGCCACTGGGCGAGTTGTTATCAAAACGCGAGAGTCACCCAATAACGACCATTTTTGAGCAACTGTTAATAATTCCTGCAAAGTGTCTTGTTTTTCGGTAACGTATACTTCTAAATTATCTAAAATTAATAAAATTCGCTGATTCTGCAACACGGCATTCGCTGCGGCTACATTCACTAAACTTTGCTCAATCACGAAACCCAAGGTTGTCACCGCCCATTGCACGGCATCCAATCCTTGATAACCGGAATAATCGACAAATACCACCGCATCAAAGCGTTTGGTTTGCAAGAACCAACGCCCTAATTCTTGTGCCAAAAAAGTTTTGCCTTGCCCACTAAAACCACTCACCACAACCCGTCGTACTCCATCGCCAAACCAATTGTCAATTTGCCATAATTCTTTACTTCGTCCCCAAAATCCCGCATCTGGCAAATTGGGTAAATTATGCGGCAGAGGTTGTGGAGGTTTTGGAGTCATTTTTGAAACCAAGGGCGTATCTTCAGCCGCTTGATACAAGGTGGGTAAAAACCAATCACTGACTGCAATCACAACGCGCTCCTGCCCCCTTTGCAAATCGCGGCGTTTTCGATCTTGCAACAAAGCCTGACGCGCCTTATCCAAAGCCACTCCGACACTTTCACCGGCTGCTATTTCCCGATAAAACCCACCAAACAACAATTCAGTTGCCCGCACCATCACCGAATAACTCATAGCCAGCACCGACGGAACCCCGCTCGCCACCAAACCAACCGCGATACTACCGATAGGTTCCTCTTCAGTTTCCTCATCATCATGCGCTACCATTGCCGATTGACAAGCCGATAACACCATCAAACGTACCGATGATTCCAATAATATATAAGTTAACCAAGAAGTTGGCACATAAAACAAATCTCTACCATTTTTGCCATACTTGCCGGCTTGTTCAAATAACAAATAGCCCGTATTTTTCCCAAACTCTAACTCTTCCAATGAATCATACAAATCTTGCTTAACGATAGTCTCTTCAAGTTTCCCAGCTTTATCAAAATAACCATGCCCATCAAAATGAATCACATCAACCGGCGGTAAATCCGAATTTTGCAAACGTTGCCATAAATTTTCCAACGTCGCCGGCTGTAAAAACTCTACTGTGATAGCCGGATAATTTGCAATCGCTTTTAACACCGCACGAGCATCAGTACGTGGATCAATAAAACTGATATTTTCATCTTGCGGACGACTGATGATAAATAACATCCGCAAATGCGATTGTGGTGCATCAACCGGCAAAAGGGTTTTGGGTGGAATCCGCCGTAAAATCGTAATCGACGGTTCAAACGCAAACAAAAACTGCCCAGCATCATGCAATAACTCCCACGGTAACGATAAAATTTCCGGGGTTTGGGCGGTAATCGTTACCAAATATTTATCACTGGGCGTATTGATAAACTGAGCAAATAATTGTTGAGCCGCCACATTATTAAACACCGCCGCAAAAAGCTTATGCCCCCATTGCGACAACTGCACAGCAACCCGCTCGGCTTCCCGATCATCAATATCCATCACATACTGGGCAGCATAAACCTCCAAATAATGCCGAATCGCTTCCCTATCTTCAGGAGTAAGTGGTATAGTAAAATCAACCGTCACTGGGGGATGATGAGCCAAGTGAATGGTGACGCGCTGGGAATTTTGGAAATTAAAATTTAGTTCTTGTTGCATAGTTGTGTCCTTAATTTAGGGATGTGCCGACTTTTAATTTTGTTTATGTTACTATCAAATTTATAAAATAATTTGAGGAGAAATTGGATGTTTCAATTAACTTTACAAATCACTGACGAAACTATCGAACAAGCCTTACTGCGTTTAGCACAACAACGTCGTTCCGAAGTTTCAGAAGTGATTATGATGGCTATTCAAGATTTTATCACTCACAATGAACCACTCAATTATAAAAAATTGGACCCGTTGGTCCATTCAACCGTGATTAAGTATCCGGTGACAGACGAAAATTTGGATGATGTGAAACCTTTTGCAGAGGTAAAAGATGCAGCGCATTATGTCAATATCTTACGTCAACAAACTTGGAATAAGAGCGTATGAGCCAACTCATTTTATGTGATACTTGTGTTGTTATTGACTTTATTAATCAAAACAGTGATAGCTTGGATAAACTGAAAGAACAAGACAATATACTTTGTATCAATTCCATTATTGAAATGGAACTGATGCAAGGGGCCCATAATAAACGGGAAATGCAAAAAATTATAAGAAATATTAATGGTTTTAGACGTTTAGAGATTAATCAAGCCATTTTAGATTTAGCCACACAATTGCTGACGCGATATTTACTTTCTCATCATTTACAGTTACCTGATGCCATTATAGCCGCTTGTGCTTTAATATACGATATTCCAATAATCACCTACAATCTTAAGCATTTCAAATATTTGCCAGATATTAAACTTTTTTAACCCATCATTACCCAAAGCTAAAACCTTGGACTCCAAAATCCCAGCTTGGAGTCTAAAGCTTTAGCTTTGATTTTTTTAGTTATCTTTTAAAACCACTGTTTCCGTCAAATAGATACGATTTTTACGACGACTGATGCAGCGTAATTTTCTTAATTCCTTCAAAATATTATCCAGCTCATTAACATCTAAACTGAAATAATAATGATCTCGCATTTTAGCTTGCAATTCTACCAAAGGAATTTCCAACTGCAACTCACCACCACACAAATGATGTAAAGCAACCAAAACCCAAGCCTGCTCCTGCTTCAACTCAACAGTTTTCAAATCCGCCGCAAACTTCATAAGATATAAAACCGCCCCCACATCAATAAGCCACGAATCGGTAGTCAAAGGCCCACCAACCACAATCGTACTAAAATTAACCGTTTCCTGCAAACGCCCCAAAGTATCTCGAATTAACGTTCGCAAATTAATCCGCACATTCGGCAACAACTTAACACTTTTCGCCACCGTAACAAGCCCAGCTTGATCACGCGCAATTGTCACGGCTCTTGCTTGTGACCCATCACCAGCAACGCTATCACCCTGATATTCTTCCATAAAACCCTGAATAGCCGCGATGGCCTCAATCCCTTTTTGCTCATCCTGATAAGCAAACTGCCCAAATTCACGACAAACTTCTAATGGTAATTGCATTTTTTAATCTCCAAAAAGTAAAATTTAAGGTAATTAGATTTATTATAGCAAACGTAGGGTGCGTCCTTTGCCCCTTTTGTCTGAATCAGAATTTCCAGCAAGCGTAGGGTGCGTCCCACGCACCTTCTGTCTGAATCAGGATTTACCTGATTTGCAGGATTAACGCCATAAACGTTTTATCCTAAAAATCTTGCAAATTCTGCAAATTCTGATTCAGACAAAAAAAAAGCCCCTTAGCGTGTTTATGCCTTGGGGCTTTTTTTTGCTTTTTAATTCATTTAATTTAGGGAACTAAAACTTTCGCCATTGAAGTTGCAATATTCTGAATGTCCAAACCGGCCATATTTTAAAAACCTGGCTGGTTTAAAAATGACACCCATTGAGAGAATCAAAAGTCAGTTACGTCTTAACCACTAAAACCGCACAATCAGCATGACCAATCACACGATCCGAGACACTGCCCATAAGCACTCTCTCTATACCCGTGCGTCCATGACTGCCCATAATAATTAAATCCGCTGCTTTTTCTTTAGCAACTTCTACAATCGTATCAGCCGGTCGGCCACGCAATACTTGCCCTTCTTTTATAGTAATGCCCTCTTTACTCATAAAAGCTTCCACGCGCTTGACCATTTCTACCGCTTCAGCATACCGCTGTTCTTTATGATCACTATAAACAACAGAAACGATTGACACTGGGGCTTTAAAATGTTTCGCTACCGCAACTGCCGTACTAGCAGCGATATCACCATGACGCGAACCGTCAATCGCCAACAAAATATTCTTACCTTCTATTTTTGCGGCCCTAGGCACAACTAATACATTACAATGAGCATAGCCAATCACCTTAGCCGTATTGCTACCCATCATAATCCGTTTCAATCCGGTCAAACCGCGACGACCCATGACAATGATATCTGTATGAGTCTTTTCGGCTTCATCCACGATTTCTGAGTAAATGTCTATACCATGACGGACAGCGATTTTAGAATCCACACCCGCATCATTCGCTTGACGCTTAATCGTTTCCAGATAAGCAATGGCATCGCTATTTTCTTTCTCAATCAACTGTTTAGCAAATGACTCATGTTCAAGACTACTCTTCACCACTGACATCATTGATAGACTACCGCCGGTTCTCTGCGCCAATCTAATCGCTTCGTTTGTCGCACCAATACTCAATTCAGAGCCATCCGTCACCGCCAAAATATTTTCAAAGCGGCCCATAGGTGACAATTGCGTTAATGAAGTCGGGAAAGACTCAGCCTCAGAAACTGAACTGACCGCCGGTGCAGTTTCCGCCAACTCTTGAGCATGTTTCATATATCCCTTATAAAGCGCGTAAAGGATAATGACAGCACCAGTTAATAAAGCCAGTATCAAAATGACAAAACTCGCAGAATCCAAAATAGTAATCGTGGTTTCACTCAAAGGATCAATTTTTCCCATATCAGAGAGATACACAGGGACTTTGAGACCACGACTGAACAACACCAATATCATAATGACACCCATGACCACTTTGATCATGAAATCTTTGACATAAGTCGTACCAATTGCGCCCAATTGGACACCGAAAAGAGAGCCTGCGAGGATAATCAGGGCTAAACGAATATCGACAAGACCGTCCAAAGCAAATTTAATCGTTCCCCCCATTCCCATGACAAACGCAACCACTAATTCGGTTGCAGAAGCCATTAAACCGGGCACACCCAACACATACATCATGGCCGGTACACCGACAAATCCACCAACAGCAATAGTTGCCGCCAACATACCAGTGGCAAAGCCAAGCGGAATAGTAAAGAGTACCGATATTGGAGTACCAATACTCGGGAAATACATCATCGTGCCAGGAATGTGGACAGATTGTACCCACTTTGCCAGCTTAGTCACCTTATGTTCTTGGCCATCGGCGGAACCGGATTTATAAATTTTATAAGCATCACGTAAAACGTAACCGCCCACGACAGCCAATA
>Ga0233403_10000054_pt1 | contig 45940 bp, 37 predicted proteins | sample Na_oxic_1_MG_FD_179866 | JGI IMG/M metagenome (GOLD analysis project Ga0233403, IMG submission 179866) | Seawater microbial communities from Saanich Inlet, British Columbia, Canada - Na_oxic_1_MG | ecosystem: Environmental > Aquatic > Marine > Inlet | place: Canada: British Columbia | collected...
AAGGACGCTCCGAATGACGACAGTTGCACGATTTGTCTATTCGAAAATGCCGGACTTTCCCGATCTTGAGCCGGGCCTGCCTGTGGTTCCGTTGCGGCTGATGTACGCCGCGCCGGACGGATCGGCTACCGTTGTGCCGGTACAGGCTATCGTAGACAGTGGTTCAAGCGTGAACATTCTGCCTTATGATGTGGGGGTACAGTTAGGATTGGATTGGAAAATGCAGACCTTTGAACTGCCGGTGGCCCAATGGCTGCGAGGCACAAAGGCGTTCGGCGTTCTGGTGGGCGGACACATAGAGCCGTTCCCGCCAGTGGAACTGGCCTTTGCCTGGACGGAAAAAACCAGCGTGGAAGTGCCGGTTCTGTTGGGCGAGACGAACTTTTTCCAGGAATTCGATGTCTGCCTGTCCGGATCGCGGCAGGTCTTTGAAATCGCCCCTAAAGGCACGTTGATTCAGGACGGCTCTGTAAAGGCAGCGCGGCTATAGCGTCTGTCAGCAGAACGAGTATTTTTCATGTGATTGCTGGCTGCAAAGAACCGGATGACGGGTGAATTTACTGGGGATTTCGATTGTCTTGAGAACGTTGAATGTTACTGTGGATACGGTCGGGTATACATTGTCACAAGTTGGGAACCGATTTGGATTGTGCGGGTTCTTGACGCCGGTGTCTCAGAAAACGTTGAAAAATACAGCGGTTACGAGAACGCATAAAGGGCAAACGGGCCGACAAATATAAAGATCCTGCATGATTTTCCTTGCGTTCTATGGCATTTTTTTGGAAAGTAGGGAGCTATGTAAATTTACGCGATAAGGAAGACATAAAAAAATCCCTCTGAACGTGCAATGTTCAGAGGGACAATGAACTAAAGCTTTGCGAGTTGGCGACTACGCGAGGCTTGGTACAACATCAGAACACCCGGCAAGGTGTTATGGCTTCTGTGTATAATAAATAAAATACTGACATCAGGGTATCCTGTCAAGTATTTATTATCATTTTCTCCCTGCCTTTTCCGCTTGCCTGCGTGTTTCTTTTCAACATGCAATATACTTTTCTTGGATTTAGCCAGGAACGATTGCTCGACCTCGACCTCGACGATCGCGACGCGGCCCTCTTGCGTTTCTTTATCGATTTTAAAGATGCAGGAGGAATGTACTCAGAAGAATACCACGGCGAAACCTACTATTGGGTCAAATACGATCATATCAAACAAGAACTCCCCATCATCGGCCAGCACTTTAAAAAAGACGCCATCTATCGCCGCTTCAAAAATATGGCCCAAAAAGGCGTCCTGAAGCACCGCACCAAAAAAGACGGCGGCACCTTTTCGTATTACACCGTCGGCGATCTTTATTACAGTTTGATTACCTCATCCGAACCCACGCAGCCTGAAATTCCATTCGGCAACCCCTCCGGTTCTAAAACCGTACCCTCCGGTTCTAAAACCGTACCCTCCGGTTCTAAAACCGTACCCTCCGGTTCTAAAACCGGAACCCCTACGGTTCTAGAACCGTACCCTTACGGTTCTAGAACCGTAACAAAAGATCAATCTATCAAAGATCAATCTACCAAAAAGATCAGAGAGAGAGAGGACGACGAAAAAACGTCGCCTCTCTCTCCAGCGCTCGCTCTCTTTTTTGAAAATTTTCCCGCTGTGAAATTGAACGGAACACAACGCAACGACATCCAAACCTCCATCACGAATGAGGAAGCCTGGAAATATACGATCTGGTGGTGGAAATTTAAAGAGTATCGTGCCGAGCGGACCGACAACATGTTGGACTACTACAAGACAAAAGCGGTACCGAAATTATTACAGGCCCAGGAGCAAGAAAAAACGCCGCCGCAGGAATCGCTATTTACCCCCAAAAAACCGGACAACGGCAATGGTAACGGCGACGGCCATACTCCGAAACTGTGGCAAAACGTGTTGAAAGGGTTGGAAAAACGCATCAACGGCCCCAGCTTCAATACGTGGGTCCGTCCGACGCAATTCCTCGAGCAATACGATCAGACAGTCCGGCTCGAAGTGCCCGATGATGTGTTTGTCTACTGGCTGAAGGAGCATTATCAAACCGTCATTATCGAATTGCTGGTCGAGCAGTTGGGCTTTGAACCAACAATTGAATTTGTGGTGGAGAATACGGAGCAATTGAGCAGAGAAAACACCACCGTAACATCCCGGCAATATTTCAAACTTGACTAAAAGCCCATTATTAAACATGTTGAATAACAGAATATGATATCTTTACGAACGTACTGACAGATTTTCTTACGAACCAGAAATGACCAGGGGAAAGCGATAATGAACATATTATCTTTTTTACGATACCATAAACAGCTTTGGATGTCCTGCTTGCTGGTTGGGTGGCTGATCATTCAAGGTTGTACTGGACCACCAAATATAGTGCAACCTGTTGACAATCATCCAGTCGCAGAACCGGTAGATCCGCCTCCTTGTAAACCGGTACCTCCACCACCACCGCAAATTAGTCTGCGTCTGTGTGGCTCGCGTTCACTCGGTTCAGAATTTATTCCGGATTTGGTAGAAACGTTCTTTTTTGAAGAACAGAAAGCTGCCAGGATAACCCGAATAAGCGATCCTGCACAAGGCATACTTACGGTGGAATTGACTCCTCGAAAGGAAGAAAGCGGCCCTCAAGTTTTTGAGATTCGGATCCAAGATTCGGAGTCGGTGTTCAAACGTCTGGCTGAGGGAGAGTGTGATATTGCTTTTGCCTCAAGGAAGATAACGGAGGAAGAGATCAAAGAGCTTTCGTCGTTGGGCAGTATGGCGTCAAGGAACAGCGAATACATGATCGCGTTGAGCGGCATTGCAATCATTGTGCATAGAAACAACCCGCTTGAACAACTTACCCTTGCTCAAATTGCTGATATATTTAGTGGAAAAATTCAGGACTGGTCTGAAGTCGGGAAAAAGCCCGGTCGGATTATCGTATATGCTCCCGGCAATGATTCCGGAACGTATGAAGCGTTTCAACAAACAGTGTTGCTGTCCCGAGAGCAGCATAAAAGCCTGACGAATAATTCTATCCGCACGGTATCCGACATTGATGTCGCCAATAACGTCGCTGTTGATGAAATGGGCATTGGGTTTGTGAATTTTGCCAATATACAAAAATCAAAAGTCCTCGCGGTTACAGGTGGCGAATCGCCTCCGTTGAAACCCGACCCATTTTTAATTGGCCGTGAAGATTATCTTCTTTCCTATCGTCTGTATCTGTATCTTCCTGAGAATAACCCCAATCCCTTTGCGCAAGATTTTGTTAAATTCGCCATTTCAGATAAAGGGCAGGCAATTGCGCCATCAAATGGATTGGTCGAGTCACGAATTACAATCAGTCCGTTTGACGCCGCCAATAAAAACATCACGTATATTCAAGAGCTTATATCCGGCCCGGTTAGACCCGGAGACATCGGAAAGCTGGATATCAATATCCGTTTTCAGTCCGGCGGTCAAAAAATTTCGAATAAAACCCTGCGCGATATTGAGCGTATCGCAACATTTTTAAAACAGAACAATCAATACTCGCAACATTTACTTGTCTTAATTGGGTTTACAGACAGTGAAGGAGGGAAAAACTTTAATTTGGCCTTATCAAAAAAGCGAGCTCAATCAGTGGGGGAAATATTTTTTGATAAGGGCGCTTCCCCAATCAGAGTCACCGGGTTCGGTGAAGATTTTCCGATTGCCAAAAATAACAATGAGAAAAACCGTACTAAAAACCGTCGTGTCGAGGCGTGGCTGGTGGCTCCCAATTTGTTACGAACAGATGCTGCATTAAAGTTGACACCACCAATACCTGCGCCACCAATGCCGACGCCAACACCAAGAGCCGTTAAGATCAGTTCGCCAGGACAAGGGCCTGATTGGGATTCAGGAACCAATAAGACGGCAGCAGGGGCTACGACTCTTGACGCAACTGGTGAGGAACAGGGAACTATCGATTCCGGTAAGGGCGATCAAACGGACTGGTATGTGATCAAGATTCCGGAAAAAGGCACGTTTGAATTGCGAGTTATCCAGAACAGCCCTGCTACCCCCCTGATTGTTAGATTGTATCATAAGGTGCAGAACGCTCATGAGTTGGATGAGAATATATGGCAAGAAGAACTCCTTCTGACAGGGCGTGAGACAGACGCCTATACGGTTGAAAAGGCTGAACCGGGCAGCTACTACGCCAAAATCTTCGTCCAAAATTTCGGCGAGGCGTCAAAACATACCATCTTCACAAAATTTATTCCTGAAGAGATTAAACCGCCTGCTCCTTCGATAGCATCGATTCCTGTGACAGAACCGAACATTGTCCTCACCTCACATGACGTTTCTTCGGACGGGCAGGAAATCATAACAACCGAAGAGTATGTTCATATTACCGGGTATGTTGAAGCCGGCGATGAAATAGCCAGACTGGTGATTAATGGCGTGACCGTTTCTCTTCATGAGAGCAACGTCCTGGCGGAAGAGCCGGGCCGTTCTGTAAACAAAAGCTTTTCATATCAAATCACATCCCTTCAAATCGGCCAATCGACTCCTGTTATGATTTTTGCCTGGGACAAGACTGGGAAAAAGGGTCAGAAGGCATTCCAAATCCTGCGAAAACCTGGCGATCTTCCGACTGACCCGACCCCTGATCCTGAAACGCCGTCGCATCAATCCGATACAGCTCCACCGATAATCACCATCATTTCTCCCATCCTGGATAGTTCTATTGCGGAGGATTCCGTAAAAGTCCGGTTTAGAGTTGAAGATGAAAGTAGAATCGTCTCAGTTGTGATTAACAATGAACCACTTGCCGGCGATACCCGGGGATTTGAACCAGAGCCGATGCAAGGCCAGGAATTTACGTATACAGTTTCCCTTCTACCGGGAAACAACACCATTACCATTACCGCGGAAGATGAATTTGGTAATCCTGAAGAGAAATCGTTTCAGATTTACAGGAAGGAATAACAGATGCAAAGGAACGTCACCACCGTATTGATTCTTGTGATTGTTGGCGCATGGACGTTGACAACCCGGGCCCAAAGCCGTTGGGCCGTCATCATTGGGATTTCAACGTATCAGTATTCGGGCAACGATTTGGTGTATGCGGCCGATGACGCCCGTGCCGTGTATAAAATCCTGAGAAGAAACAATCTTTTTCCCGAGGACAATATCAAGCTCCTGCTTAATGAAGACGCGAATTCTCGGAACATTACCAACGCATTTTCCGAGTGGCTGCCGTCCCGGGCTCGAACCGGGGATCTCGCGGTTATTTACTATAGCGGTCATGGAGCTTCCGGTCGCGATGAGGAACCACAGGACGAACCCGATGGCAAAGATGAGTATCTGGCGCCCTATGATGTTGCGGCTCTCTCGGATTTTGATCGAAACCCTCACACCGGCATTCGCGACGATCTGATTGCGGAATGGTTTGAAAAGCTCTCCTCGGATACGGTGGTTGTGTTTGATAGCTGCTATAGCGGTGGCGGGTTTCGTTCGTTACAACTGCCTGGAATTCCTAAAACGTTGGCCCCCGCGCCTTCAGGTCGAAAACGGGCGATAGATGTTAAAGAAAACGGCATGCAGGGGGAATTCGAGGGACTTCCGGACAATATTGTTTTTCTGGCTTCCAGCGGTCCCGACCAACAATCCTGGGTCGATCCGGACTTAAAGCAAAGTGTGTTTACGCATTATCTGTTAGAGGGGTTGGAAGGACAGGCCGACGATAATGGGGACGGAGATATTTCCGTGACCGAAGCCTTTCAATTTGCTCACAGGAAAATTGCCCAGAATTCAGACTGGAAGGAGTTACAGGAACCGGTGCTGAAAAAGAAAAGTAAAAAGGAAATTATGCTTCTTTCCGGGCTTCAACCCGTCCCCCCCCCTTTTACATTATCCCAGCACGGCCCAATTACAATTGATGTGTGGTTCCAGTCGGTACATGAAAATGGGACAGTCAGTCCCGCTCGTCAGAAACGCGATTTTCGCAGCGGCGACCGTTTTCAACTTTCATTCCAAACCACCCAAAGCTGTTATATCTTTCTCGAAAATATTGATTCCGAAGGAAATGCCCAACATGTCTATCCCACAGATCCCAGGGCTGATACCGCCGTTTGGGTGGAACAGAACCAACCGTACAACATTTCCGGCACCTTTAATCATGTAACCGGGGAAGAACGGTTTTATGCGCTTGCTTCGTTACATCCATTCAGTTTTACGCAGGATATTCAGCCCCGCCTCCCCCGTAAAGGTGAGCCTCAACGGAACACGGAGGAACTCCTGTCCCCCTTCTCATACACCACGATACGGCTTACGCATCGTTAAGTTATTCGGAAGGACCCGCCGTGGCTAACGTGAGCCTGAAGAAGTCTAAAGAAATTCTCCCTGAAAAAAAATCATTAAAGATGTGGCCGCTTTGATTGGATTCCAAAAGAGCATGAGCCTTGCTCAACTCATCTGCAGAAATGTCTCCTTCTCGATATAAGTTTGCAAGCTTATCATAACGTTGATCGGCAATGATTCGTTTAAAGGCAGGCACGTCGAATGTCAGCAGAATGCCGGACGTGCACCCATCGCAATGGAATGTCGGAGTTTGCGGGTTGCCTGCCTTTTCAGCTTTTTCCCGCACCTGATCTTTTACATAGTTCCAAATCTCTTCAAGTTCAATATACGCATCGCCATTTTGGTCGGCCTTGCCCTTGAGTCCTTTAAGAAGGTAATAGGTAAACACGCCGTGCTCGTATTCATCCAATTCTAATGAAAGTTGTTTTCCGTTCGATGCGCTGATAGTGGCCCGCCCCTCACCGGCAAACGGCCCAAAAGAAAGATCGTGTATATTTCTGGTTCCATTCTTTTGAGGCTTCACAGTATCAGCGCTATAGCAGGCATCAAGGAAGGTAACCAATCGGTTCGATTTTATGCGATTGATCATATTATGAATCTCGTTATTATTCAGAGCTGTACCATAGAGGTCGGTTCTTTGGGCATCATACGTAACCCAATACTTATCGCCTTTTTCAGAATCGCCATGCCCCGCGTAATAGATAATTACAGTATCTTCTTCCTGTGCATTATCACTAAGCCATGTGCCGATTGCCGATTTGATATTTGAGGTGGTTGCCTGGTCATTTATCAGCAATTTGATGTTTTTTTCCGGGACGCGCCCATAATTCTCATCAATGAGAACTTTATAAAATTCCTCGGCATCATTCACCGTGAATCTTAGATTTAAATCGTTGTCTTTATACCGGCCTATCCCTATAATAACAGCATAGACATTGCCCTCTCGACGCGCCAGATATGCTTCAAAAGAATCTGTTGGGTCGATAATGTCAGGCGATTGTTCCGTCTCCTCCTCCTGCTCCTCTTCTTCAGTTCTCAGAGCAACCAGAAATAATGTGGCGCTATTGTTGTTCTTTTCGTCAAAAACCTCAATTTTAAGCGTATTCTCCCCGTAATCCAGTGGGACATCTAACAAAAAATCATCCTTTGTCGTCTTGGTCAGGGGTTTGTCATATTTCAACCCTCGCGATTTTTTGTGTGTTGATTCAACATACACCTTGATCGTATGCATCTCTTCTGTTTTAAGCGCTAAGGTTCCCTCTATTGTGAGCGTTTCAGCGGAGGTTTCCACTTTCCGAGCATTACCCTGCTCATTCTTTACTAAAACCTTTGCAGGTGGACGGATGGAAGATACTTGGAAAAGCGCGACACTGCTGTCTTCAACAAAGATGCGCAACGGATAGGTCGTTTTATAGTTGGCCCCATCAATTGCCACAAGGTGGAGAACATTTTCTTCCGGTTGCAAACCGGAGACCGTATAATCAAATTTCAATGTTTTGCCGTCTATTGTCAAATTTCCATCTGTAATGATCTGTTTGTTCTCAGATTGGCATTGAACATTCTCAATTTCAGCGTTATCACTGGCTTCTCCTGAAATCTCCAGCGAACCGTTCTCAATCCAAAGATCTTGCCCTTCAGGCGTATCAATGGTGATCTTTGGAGGAATTCTGTCGATTTCAGTAAATTCGTTTGTAATCGTATATTGTCCGCTATCTCCTGGACCATGCGCCATGATTTTGACATAATATTCTCCGCATTCCTCCGCCTTCCAGATTTCGGTCGCCAGCGTTTCCGTGCTCTGCCCGGCGATTTGCGCGGTTTGAAGTTGTGTTGTGCCATCCGACTGATACAATTCTACATCAAGGGTCCCTGTCTGAGCATTAGCAACCGTAAGCGTTAAGTCGCCTGTTGTATCAAGCGTCACTTTTAACCAATCTGTTTGGTCGCCCTCATTGTAGCTGACGGTCAGATCGTTAATCGTGCCGTCTATCGGTAGATTTCCCGCTCCTGAGAAATCTTGATCCAATCCCGAGTCATGATTCGAATCCTGTCGTGTAAGTGATATTTGCTTTGGGGTTCGGCCGCCAAGTGAATCACTAGCCATGATATGCACAGTATTTTCACCGATTCTCGGTAAGCGGATCTGATGAGAAAAATTATAGATACTGGTTCCGGCTGAGACATCAGGCGGGTCAAACTGAACATCATCCCGACCAATTTTTAGTGAGGCAAGGACCGCTTCGGTCCTGACATGGCCTGTGATATTTATTGTCTCTGAAACTGTTGGTTCCGGTTGAACAACCTCAATCTCCGGAGGATTGATTTTAAGGATCTGCAGGCTGCGGCTGGAAAAATTTCCGCTTTTATCGCGGGCACCCACTTTAATAAGATTGTTGCCGTCTTGTAATTTCTTAGGATAATACAAAATTCTTTCCTGCCCCGGAGCGTCTGTTCCTTCGTATATTTCTTCATCGATAATAATTTCCGCAATCCGATCATTATCGCTGACATTTACCTCAATGACGATTTCTTCTTTGAGGGTTTTGTCCCCATCCGCAAAATTTTTAATCTCGATTTCAGGACCAATATAATCTCTCCTGGTAATTACCAAATCCTGGCTGTCTGAGCCTCCTAAACGGTCGGTTGCAATAATCTTCAACCTATTTTCCCCTATTTGCAAGGGGGTTATGAAATATGAAAACGAATTTCCGGCGGGTTTTTCAAAAGAAATGTTCTTTCCGTTAATATTGACAGACGCCAGTTCAGCCTCGGATTGAACGGTTCCGGTAACGTTTAAACTCTCTTCTACTGTTTCAAGTCCTTCAGACGTTGCTCCGGTCACAAGAATCCGGGGCGGAGGGACTTTATGAATCCGAAAGGTGTGTTTGGCATCGTTGCCGCTCGTATCGGTGGCAACAATCGTTATCTCGTTAGAACCATCCTCTAAACCTTCGGCCAGATACGTAAACGTTGTTTCCGCTCCTGACGGCTCTATCTCCTCAGACGCCGCGCGATTGATAATTTGTATGGTATCAAGTTTATGGTTATCACTGACTTTTATTTTGAGCGGAAGCTTGTCCTCCCGGGTTTTTATGCCCTTTTCGGGACTAATAACCGTAATTTTCGGTTCTTCGTCATCTGTTCTGGTAATAGAAAACGTCTCTACGGTCTGGTTTTCTCTGGTATCCTTAACAACAATGGAAATTACGCGTTCTTCGTAGGCAAGCCCGGTCACGGTATACTGAAAATTCCCTGCCTCATCAACGTTCACAGTATCTCCATCGATCGTTACAGCCGCAATCCCATCGTCGTCGACAGCCTGACCTTGAATGACAAGCGTGTCCTCGGAAACCTCATTCGGAGCATGAATCGTGACCTGAGGGGCGACGTCGTCTCGATGAACTGTCAGAGTGACTGGAGTGCGATTCCCCTCACTATCTATGGCATCAATATTGATCGTATTGGGGCCATAGGTCAGGGTAACGGTCAGCCTAAATCCCTGACGAACCTCCTGGTCTTTGGTGGAAGGCAGCATTTGAACATCAGAAAGCAGAATTCCATTGAGCGTGATTTGAGAATCTGTCCAATCATCGACGACCACCCCCCGAATTTCTACGGTCGTATTTATGGTATGAAAAGAATCTTCAGGAGTTTCAATAATAATGGCCGGAGGCGTATCCTGATATACTGTCACAGTTTCCGTAACAATATCTCCATCATTATCCCGGACCGTGACAATGATGTCGTTTTTTCCAGGCAACTCAAGAAACTGTTGATGCTCGAAATCCTTCCTCTTATATCCTGTTTGCGGGTCGGTCGATACTCCGAATGTATCTGTGATTTCTTTCCCATTAATCGTAATTTTTTCTATCGTTTCGTCCTCTTGAATCATTCCCTTAACAATGACCGGCTTGCCCTCTTTGAAACGCTGCCCTTCTTTCGGGCTGCTGATTGTAATTTTCGGGAGAGGGTTTTTCCTGGTAACCATTACAGATTTGGTGGCAGTATTTCCCGAAGCATCTTCGGCCTGAACCTCTATAGGATTGTCACCCTTAACGAGTTCAACTTCATGTTCAAAGGCGCGCACATCCGCCGCCTCTTTAGCTTGATTGACCGGCAAGACCAGTTCTTTTCCGTTTATTGAAACAGCCAGAATCTTTTTGTCATCTTGCACGGTGCCGCGAATTCGAATTGAGGCATCGAAGGTCACTTCTTCCGCCTCGATAAAAATCTCCGGCGGAGTGTTGTCAATTTCGTGGAATAACGTTTCAAGGCTGTAATCGTCGGCATCGCCATACTTTTGGGCAAAAACCTTGATAAATAGAAACTCTTCTCCTTGTACTTTGCCGAGGTGGACATATTCATCGTCAAATCCCGGCGTCAAAGCCTCTTTTAGTGGGGTTTCGGTTGGCCGGCCGGTATCCTGATTACTGCCGTACACCTGAATATTGAGGTCGCCTCTCCCGCCGTTATCAAGAATAATCCTCACTTCGCCGTATTTCGGAACATGCACAGTATACCAGTCGGTCTGATCTCCTTTGGCGTAATCGACATTTCCGCCGTCATAGCGTTCATTCAAAGGCAGCTCAATCGCTCCGGCGGAATCGCCGTCCGGGCCGGAATGATAATCCGAGTTACGGCTCTTGACAATAACCTGTTCTGAATTCTCGTTTCCATTAATATCGATTGCCGTAATTACAATGGTATTGCTGTGGGCCTCCTGCCCGGCACCGACCTGTAAATCGTCGATGACATGCCTGATTTTCAAGGCTTCTCCCGGAGCGCTCGTCTGCCATTTTCCTTGCCCGTTCAAGGTTATGCTGGCAATTTGATCGTTGTCTTGCACCCAAAACTCCACCTCAACCATATTGCCGACCACTTCCATTCCGTCAACCGGCGTAATAATTTCAATCTTGGGCTTTGCCTTATCAAGTTTTGTCACTGTGAAAGACTGTTTCTGAGGATTGTCACGTGAATCTGTGGCTTTAACAACAATGTTATACATTCCCTGGGGCAACTCTTCTTTAGTGTGCGTAAACCGCCCCGATTTATCGAATGCAATGGGGATACTGTTTTCTTCAGCCTGCTTATCATTTTCGATCCGGCTGACCTGGAGCGTCAACTCTTTGACGCCGTCTGCGTCGAAAACCGACCCCTCAATAATCAGGTTATCATCGGTGATTTCCTCTCCGCCAACAGGCTTGCTGACGATGAGTTCCGGACAAAGTTCTTCACGAACCAGAGTGCGTTTTATTTGGTTTCTATGGCCAAAATCGTCGCGTATTTCGAACTGGATAACATTTTGTTTGTATTTTAATTCTTCGATAGTGTAGGTGAACTCCCATTGGACCGGTGAGCCTGAATCGGTATCTACTTTTTTAAGCGTATGGGGTGAATCGGGGGCGAGGGCAAACAGGTTTTCACCATTGATCACAAGGTGGGTCACGGCAACGTCATCAGTGACTGTTCCACGAATCTCGATCCTGCTTTCGGTGGTCTTCATCTCATCCTTAGGACTGACAATGGTCAGTTGGGGACGATCATCCCGCCGAATGGTCAGGGTTTTTGCAGTTTTCTGACCGGCGTTATCTTCTGCGACGACTTCGAATGTATGCAGGCCATATTCGAGGTTTTCCAGCATATAGGTGAACCGTACCATGTTTTGGGCCAGGAATTGCACGTCGGACAGAGGCTGCTCATTCCGAATATCGGTAAATTCCTCGCCGTTGATAACCAGACGCGCGATGCGTTTATTATCGGTAATTTCGCCTCGAATGAGAAAACTAGTATCTTTAGTGCGGATTACGTTATCACTGTTGGACATGTTGGTAATTTGAATTTCAGGCGGCGGGTCGGTTCGACTGATGCGAATTTCTTGCGGGGCGCTGCGGTTTCCGGCGAGATCCTCTGCGACAAGATGCAGCGTTGTGTCGCCTATAGGAACATCGGAGAGGGGATAATACAGTGATCTAATCTCGCCCGACTCCGGGTTGATAATGGTGGTGGCGCCCAAAATATTTTTGTCATCCAGCAACACAGCGGCAATCCCGCGATTGTCCTTGATGGTGCCTGAAATAACGGTTGAATTCTTCTCGATCTTCTGGGTCGCCTCGAAGGCTTCAAGGGTGGGGGAAATCGTATCCAGAAAATTGCTGATAATATAATCGCCAATGTCTCCCGGGCCTTCGGCATAGACTTTACAATAATATGCTCGGCCGGCTTCAACCGGGAAAAATACCGTTTCATGACCGCTGTTCGGGGTCAGTGAGTCGCCAATCAGCGTAATCATGTCAGAGTCGTAGACCTCTATATCCAGGCCTCCAGCGATTCTGTTATCAACGAGTACTTCCAGCGTACCGCTCTCATGAACCATAATAACATACCAATCCGTCCGGTCGCCATCATCGTAGTCAATATCGCCATCCTCATCCGCCTCATTGAAAGTAAGTGGAGTCGCCCCATCCGCTGTCCGATTACGACCTGATTTTCTGTCCGGATTAGGGCTATCTTGCGCGAATGCCATATAAACGAAGCCGAACAGAAGATAACAACATAAGAATCCCTGGAAGAAGCAATACATCGGCCTATTCAGCAATTTTTTCATAGCAGCGTCCTCTGTTGAATAAAACTTTCTAAGAAACGTTGAGTAAACGTCGCGGTTAGTTAGAGTTCCCTTTTTAAACTGTTACGATGTTCTGTGGTTTTGCCGGTCAGGATGACTATGAGAGGGAGTCGCAGACCGCTTTCCACAAACATGGTAGAGCTATTGATAGCGTATGAATTCGACGCGCCGGTTTTCGGCCCGCCCCCAGGCCGTGTCATTGGTTTCAATCGGTTCGGTTTTCCCATAGCCTTCCACAAACAGACGATCCGCCGCCACCTGGTGTTGGTGGGTCAGATGCTGCTGAATCGACCTCGCCCGCCGCTGTGACAAATCCAGATTGAACTGTTCGCCGCCAATGGAGTCTGTGTGTCCGGCAATCAGAAGTTTAACCTCCGAATATTCTTGTAACAACTCGGCGCAACCTTGCAAGATTTCATAGGAATCCGGATGAATTTCAGCCGAATTATACCCAAAATGAATTGTCAGCTCGGCAATCGGTTGTTGCGCCACCACGTCATAGTTGGCGGCTGCCTGGGTAATGTCATTATCTGCAATCCGATTGAATCCTTTTGGTAACGCTCCCTTTTGTGACTGATTCACCCCTTTTGTTTGAAGTTTCGGGGCATCTAACAACAGGGCTTTTCTGAGTTCGTCTTTCGTTGCCGCTTTTTTACGGGTGGATTCCTGGGCCGCTACGCTAACACTAGTCAGCAGCAGGCAAAAAAGCAAGCCACACAGAATATAGCGTTGAGTTTTCCTACATCTATCATGTCGAGTTATCATTTTTCCCCCTTAAGTTAAGTATAAATAAATTTCGTTCACTTGTATATGACAGCACAACAATGTCCAGAGATATTTTCTCTGCTTTTTATACGATTATCAGTGGAAGGCTGAACCTATTGATGCGTGAACTGTAATACCCGCACACACCCGTCACACATATCCAGTTGTTGGACAAAAGTAAAAAAATCATCGCCTTGCTGCCGTGGGGCGTCCTGTATCTTGGTCTGAGAAGCTCCCGTTTCGTTATCAGCCACCTGAGCGATGCCTTTGGAATGTACTTTTTCCAAAAATGCGTACTGCGTCCCGGCGATCTGTTGGGGATCGTCGGCATTCTGGGCGTCTAATACCTGTTGATATAAGACGTCCAATTGGGGCTGCGGCTCCCAAAAGGCTAACAGATAAATCGTTTCCTCTCCGGTCTGATCATCCAGTACGAACGATTTGCCGTCCTTCGGCAGAATATAGATCTGCTCGGCCTGGACCGGGTTCCCTTCGCCAATAGGAGTTTCTTTAAAATCGTACAGGGGGAAAATGCCGTTCAGCTTTCCGGCGGAATCGAGTTGAAAGATATACAGGTAACAGGATTCTTCGGAGTAGAAAACAACTTGATAATAATCGCCGCTCTGCATTGCTCCTCCATCGACTAATTCCACAAACTCATCCTGTCCTGTCGGACGATAGCGATACACAATCTCCAACGGGATCGGATCCTCAATGGCTAACGGGTCGGCGGCGGCCTGCGGTTGGACATCGGTTCCATTAGCCTGCGGTTGGGCAGCGGTTCCATTAACCTGCGGTTGGGCAGCGGCTCCGCCAGTCTGCTCATAAAAGAATTGCGCCTGTTTTAGTAACGCAATAGCCTCCCAATCCTGCGACGAATATGTCATGGATGTATCATGGGCGGCAATCCGCTTGCTGCTCTGAATCAGGCGTTCGTAAGTCGAACAAATATCCTCTGACGGACACAGTCCGGCGTCCTCGAAGGCCAGACGCAATTCTTCAAGCGCAGCGATGTCTTGCGCGACGGCCTGAGTGTCGCCGGTTGGATTGTCCTGACTGTCTATGACTGTGTCAATTGTCTGGAAGGTGTATTGCTCAAAATCCCACCAAGTTACATCCTGACCGGACACCTGGACGGTATAGCTTAATGTCAGCGGCAGAATAAAGACAAACACTGCAATGATATTCCTACATACTCTTGGATGATATTTCATGGGTGACGCTCCTCTCTGGTTATATGAACCACCCGGATTTGAAAAGGCCGCTTATCAGACGCTTTTTAAATCCGGGTGATGAATACGTTATCAGTATACTCTTATTTCCTACGAATGATCTCGATCCGATTATTGATGCGTTGCTCTCGCCCTGTTGGATTACTCATCAGGGGATTGCTTTGTCCAAAACCTGTTACCGTGATTTGGCCCGGTTGAAGCCGAGGAGACTGCTGATATAGGTATTTTTTCAACACATCTGCCTGTTGGTTCGACAAACGCTTATTCTCCTCAGGAGTTCCCGGTTCATCGGTGTAAACACGAATTTCAACCGCAACATTCTGCCGTTTCTGTAACTCTTCGCCATAGACTTGAAAAATTGCCAGGGATTCCGGAGTCAATGTTGTTGTCCCTGGACGAAAAATCTGAAACAGTGTTGCTGTCGAAGGTTTGCCTCCTCCTTTCGCGTTCCATGGAGTTGAGCCGGAGTTAAGCCACTTTCCGAATTCTCGCCGAGTCACCGGGCTGACAACCTTCCGATCCCTGATCCAGGCTCCATCGACTTTGGGATGCACATCCGAGTTCGCACTTTTACGAAGCATGCGTAACAGCGAAGCGCGCCGCTGCTCGGCTTCGAAGTTATCATCATCCTTTTCTTCAGACCGCATTTGAGCATACTTATCCAGCAATTTCTGCTGACGGGTTGATGAGACAATCAGATGTATCTCCTGAAGTGATGGCGGATTTCCAACATCAATCAACTCGCCTTTGGCCGGAATATCATAGCGTCGTTCCGGTTCAACCGGATTGTGCAGTCTGGGAAGAGTGGTTTCCCCTTTCGGCGAGGGAAACCGTTGTCTGATCGTGCCATTGGAATGCACCTCAAAAATATAGATAAAATATTCTTTCAACGGCAGCATGATAATACTATATCCATCGTGTATAGTTAACACACTGCTGTCGGTAAGCGATGAAATGCTTGAGGAGGCCAAATCTTTTTTAAGGTGCAGGTAATACACTTCAACGGCTGGCTTTGCATCCAGCATGACATTGATAGGAGGCGTCCCTCTGAGGTGTGCGGTGATCTGCTGTTCAAAAGCTGCTGCCGGATTGGACAGGGGGCTACTAAAGATACTGTACAGTAACACGAATAAGAACAATATTGTCGGCTTCATAAACGATTTCCTTTAGTCTGTATCTGAACCTGCTGACATATTGTGCGAGTGTCCTGATCCACCTTCTGGTTGGTGGAGAGATATCCTGCAATTCGTTGACAACTGACCTGTAATAATTCCTCAATAGAGCTTTCGTCCGAGATGTCGATCGAAGGTTCCCAGAGTTTAATGGTCTGATCTTTGCCAGCTGAGGCGATGATCGGATTACCAGGGTGAAATTCAACCTGATATACTGCATCCGTATGTCCATGCAGCACTCTCGACGTACCTTCCTCCACGTTCCATATTCGCACGGTACGATCATGGCTGGCTGAGGCTAGTAACAGCCCATCAGGCTGAAACGTCACATGATACACAACATCGGTATGCCCTTGCATCTCCTGTATGAGTTCTCCATCGGTCAGCCTCCATACCTTGACCATACCATCCTGACCTCCGGAAGCCAGGAATTCATCATCCGGACTAAAGACCACGCTATATAGGAATTTTTCTTCAGTCCGGATGGTTTTAAGCAATATTCCGAGTTTGACATCCCAAATTCTGATGGAACCATCCTGACCGACTGAGGCTAGGCGGGTCTCATCTGGATTAAAGACCACCTGATAAACACTTCCGCGATGACCGCTGAAGGTATGCTCTTGCGTGTCGAAATTCCCATTCCATAAGTGAATCATGCCGTCTTGACCGGCTGTAGCAACCACATGACTGTAAACGCCGACAGCAATGCTGTGCACAGTGCCATTGTGTGCCTCTATAATCCGGGGGGGAGCCTGCTTCCGAATATCCCACACACGCAAACTCCCGTCTCCATGCCCTGACAACAGGGTGTCGGTATCTGCTGCAAACGCAAGACTTGAGGTGGCTTCATCCGTATTGCTGTCCAAGGTTGTTTGCAGCCTGCCGTCGCCCGTCAACCAGATTTGAATTGTGCCGTCGCTGCCCCCTGATGCTAACAAGTTTCCCTGACGATTGAAACTAAATGCGAAAATTGGACCTTCATGTTGCTCTAACCGATTTTTTTCCACCAAATTCACCGCAATTCCCCGAAAGGTGTCTTTTACGAGGGCGGATAGCTCCGAAGGAGTGGTTCGGTTTTCGCGCATACTATTCGTGGCTTTGATGATGGATGTCAGCGCCCCTAATTGATCATGCGAATCCATTAACTGTCGAGCAGATAGACTTACATTTTTGATAATCTCATTGCGTTGCCGCTCTAACTGCCAAGCTCTCTGCGTGGCCCGAATCCATCCTACGGCAGAAACGATTGTGAGGAGACACAAGACCAAAAGTCCTCCCCATTTGACTGTGGTAAACCAGCGATGCCGTCTGCGTGACGCACGATAAAAATCCTGCTGTCTGGGGTTCATATCTTCTTTATGGTCGTGATAATAGTCCTGTAATTCTACAAATTTTCGTCCGGTCCACACACGATCTTTGGAGTAGTCATCCGTCTCCCACTCGGAAACGGCCTGTGTCAGACGTTCCCGAAATTGTCGATCAGAATCCCGTTCCGCCAGCTTTCGCAAAAAGTCCCAATGCTGAAACAGGGCATCATGCATCATCTGCGCCATTTTTTTGCCATCTTCTTCTTTCAAGGTAATCAAACGGGCATCGTCTTCCGAAAATTTCATCAATACCTGATGAACGATTTCAGGAGGAGCATTATCTGTTTCAATATCCGTTAAGTTGATGCGGCGTCCAACATACCCTTCCGAAGCTTCTCTGCCAACCATGTGCATAAATGCCCGCCTGGCAATCCGTCGTTCAGCTTCCGAATGCAGTTTGTGATGGTAGGCATATTCCGCCCGTTCTGCCAATGCTCCGCCAACCCCCTTCATCTGCTCAAATGTCTCTTGCGGAGGAACACCTTGTTTAATACCGTCCCAAATGCGGGTCAGCGCAAATTCCAATAGTGGAAGCGCTCCGGGATGTTTTTGCGCATCCGCCAATAATCGGTCAACAAGTTGCCTGGACAGCGTATGCCCGGCTCGCCGGGCCGGTTCTTCGATCACATCTCGCAGTTGGGTCAAATGCATTGCCGGAATGGCTACCAACTGAGCCGTAATCGCTTCATTCAAATCAGGATAGGCTTGCGTGGCATCCAGAAAGTCGCTGCGCAGCACAATCACTATACATACCCGGTTACGCGGATGTGACGCCGCAATGACCAAATTATTAATAAAGGCGTTACGGTCATGTTCAATCCCCTGTTCTGGGGTTTCTTTTTCGGAGGGGGACAAAAATATTTCTTCAAACTGATCAAGCAACAATAGGGTTGGACGTTGCGAACGTTCTGCAAAAAAGCGTGCCAATCTTTCGTTATCTTGCCGCATTTCTTCTACCAGACGTCGCACCGCGCTATCAGAGTCAACCTGTTCAAAAGGGGCTTCAAGGAGTGTGCCTGCAAGGTTATGAAGTGGCTGCTGGCCGGGCTTCATGTCGAAAATCTTCGGTTTTTCGAAATTCTCAGCGGAAGAACGGTGGAAGTAAGCGACAAACCCCGCGCGCGCTAATGATGACTTTCCCACGCCGGATGGTCCGAAAATCGTCATCACCCGGCATAGGGTTGTCTGATGCTCATGAGCAGAGGGTTGAAGCCGGGCATAGAGGGTGGTAAGTTTGTCGACCTGTTCCTTTCGTCCGAAAAACCACCCGGCCTCGTCGCATTGAAAGCTGGATAGTCCTTTATACGGATTTGGGGCCAGTGCAAAAACCACACTGATAAGCCGGTAGAGTTCATCCGGCTCCAACATAATCACCAGTTTACTGTCGATAGGCTTGTTGTCCTGATAGTTAGCCTGAAACTTGGAAAGCGACGCTAGCGGAACGTGATGCTCTTCGCAAAGGATTCTATGACGTTTCTGGATATCCTTGGCCGGGAGAAAAAATAAAGAATCTTGATTTGTAGGTGCCAAAAATGCCTGCAATTTAGCAAATACGCCAGGAGAGCCTAAAAAGATCAGGCGCGGTTCCTGCACGTCATTCAGTTCAATCTTCCCGGTACACCATACATCCCCGGAACAGACCATCTTCACCTCTCGGTGACAACTGATATAGGCCAGAACATAGGCTAAATGCAGAGAATTCCCGGCATATGATTCTTCAGGACGGTCTCTTTTTTCAAAAACCGTCTTTTTCACGTTGGATGGGCGTGGCGCCAAAGTCTGGGCCGCCTCTTCGATCCGGCTTCGATATATGATGGGGGATTGTAATTCGTGAAAGCTCTCGTCCGGCAAACTCCCTGCACGGTACCGGCCGCAGCCGGTAAAATTACCATTGTCGATATTCGGAAATGCGAACGTCATTGTTATTCTTTGCGAAATACAGACACGGCGACATCCCAGGGAGTGGCAATGGGATCGAATGTCAATTTCCTACCGGTGGTCTGGATCGCTTGAAATTTAGCTTCATTTTCGCAACACGTTATCTCCGGCGAAAGTTCTAACAAAATCCTATCCTCCTCATGGGTCAATATCCGAATGGCAAAACCGGCGTCAGGGTTCAACTCCGCACTCCACCCCAGCCAAATAAATGCCGTATCCGGAGTATCGCCTTGCGTACCCCATAAATAGTCGACAGTAATTGTTCCGACCTCTGTATCGAACGCTTGCCCCCCCTCGAACGACTGGGCCAGAGCGGTGTTCGCAACTTTATTCTCCTGGGGTTCGGCATAATATTCAGCCACTAAACTGCCCCATTGGGGTAAATCGTATATCGGAGCCTCAACAGCCTGAAATTGAGCGACTTCCTGTTCATACGCCGTCTTTAACTGCCATTCCAGACGAGTATGTTCCACCTTCATTTTTAACACGGCGATATGGCAGCGTTCACACTGCCGAACGTGTTCAAAGACGTTGGCCTGTTCTTCCGATGGTAAATCGCCATAGGCGTAATCCACCAGGCGTTCCTGATCCGGACAGGTTGGAGCGGATGACTGCCGCCCATATCGGGTTTTCGCTTCCTGAAGAATGTCTGTAAATTGAACGGTTTGCATGATGAGGTATCACTCCTTATTCTCTATAGGCGCAAGCGGCTGTTCAACACACTGTTGTACAGTCGCAAAAACTCTTTCGTAATAATGTCGTTCAAACGAACGCTGACTTTTACTGCCGAAAATCTTGCCATATTGTTGATACAGGCTTGGAAACGATTCCTGGTCCAATTCGTGTCCCACGAATATGGCTTGGGGTACATCCTCCAAGCCATCGACACAATCCCATAAGCGTCGTTGCAAGAATTCCCGATCCGGCGTCCGATGCGTTTGATTCTGAATTTGGTCGAAATTATCCGGTCTGACAAGCGTTCGACTTCCGGAATGATCAGAGCCTTCTTTCGTAGTATCCTTTGACTCAGGCGATTTTGATGTCTGCCCTTCCGGATTAGCGACAACCGCCTCTACTGCCGGATTGGTCCGATATGCGGAGCGTTGCTTATCAATCAGCCGCAAATTCAGAACCGACGTAATGTAGTTCTGATATGCGACACCACGGTCGGCATCGTAATCAGGCGTTAACTCCAGAACCAGATTCATGGCGTATTGGGTCCAGTCATCAAGTTCTTCTTCGTTGCGGCAGGATTCCGGTACTTTATAATACGCTTTTCCCGCCATGCGCATCACCTGTTGCAGCAGTGCGTTCAGCCTGAATCGATGGACGTCCGCCTCAACTGTGTTCGTTGATTCCTTCGGAGCAGGTTTCAGGTCAATGTTTAGTTCCTGGGTCTTCTCAGCTAATGTGCGAAGAATATTTCGTAAATAAATCTGTTGAAAAACCGGCGTCATGGTACACCTCTCGTATGATATATTCTGCTTTCTGCGTATCCTATCGTACAATGTTCCCATCTCCGCCAAAAAATATGTAACCGGCTTGTTGGGATTGGTGAAATTAAGGAGTGCTTCTCAAGAACCAAAATACACAGATTCTCTGCAAAACAAGCAAGAAAAACTTTATTATTTTTACATGCCGGCAGGCTAAGCGCCTGTTATTACGTGTTTTTAGGCCAAATTGTCGGTATCTTTATTTCTTTTTGGCGGACAGAACGTACGTCAGCGATAGGTGAAATGTCCGGCGCAATCGAGGGTATCAGCCACACAAAAAATGTGGCGGCCGTCAACTTGCCGGACGAAAACAATTCATGAGAAACCCAAAAAGGTATGAGACTCATCATGCCGTACAGCCGACCGCGCTTTTCGGTGTCAGCGCGTGACCGGCAAACACAGCAGCATGACGCCGGAGCCGCGTAAAACTAAAAAAGGAGCGGGGTTGATGTTCCGGAGCATCTTCGGGGTTTCAACGCCATACACACGAGGGTAAAGTTATGTTACGGAAAGTTGTTGTATTGTGTGCAGTCGTCGCCATGTTTGTTGTGATGTTGACCGGGTCGGCCTTTGCCGAAAGCAACATTAAGAAACTGGAAATCAAAAACAGTACTACCGTCAAGAATGCGTTGATTCTGGCGGGCCGCGATGCCAAAATCGGCAGTGTTGAGTTGCATAATGTCAAGGCTGACAGCGTGAAGATCAAAAACGACACCTCCGTGAAAAACGCGTTGGTGCTGGCGGGCCGCGATGCCAAAATCGGCAGCATCGAGCTGCAGAATGTTGACGCCAAGAACGTGGACATCAAGAACCGGACCTCCGTGAAAAACGCGTTGGTGCTGGCGGGCCGCGATGCCAAAATCGGCAGCATCGAGCTGCGGAATGTCACGTCGGATTCGATTAAAATCAAAAACACCACCTCCGTGAAAAACGCGCTGGTACTGGCGGGCCGCGATGCCTACATCGGCAACATCATGGTTGATTAATCGCCCTCCTTCCCAACAAGCCGCCCAGACAGGCCGCTGACCTCAAAGGTCAGCGGCCTGTCTGCATTGTACCGTATCCGGTGTGTCGAACACAATGGCGGACATGCCTGAAATGGTCGATAGAACTGGCGACACGCATTTCATTCACCTCAAAGAAATGTGGCGGATTCCGCTATGCTGAACGATAGCAATAGATAAGGAACACGACATTGTATGAAACACACCATACAGGAATTGGTTGATGTTTTGGAGCATTCCCGATCCTTCAACCTCAGACATATAAGGGGTACAATAATGTTACGAAGAGCGCTTGGTCTTTGCACAGTGGCCGCCATGTTGATCGTGATACTGGCCGGGTCGGCTTTTGCCGAAAGCACAATTAAAAAACTGGAAATCAGAAACAGCACGACTCCGAAAGTTTCGCTGCTTCGGGCAGGCCGCAATGTCAAAATCGGCAGCATCGAACAGCAGGATGTTGAAGCCAAAGACGTGGAGAGCGCTGACCAAACCAGGGTGAAAAACATGCTGCTTCAGGCGGGCAATGATGTTGTCATCGGCGGTTCAGAGTCGCATAATAGTGAATCCGGCAGCGTGAGAATGTTCAGACGTTATTTCTTACAAGCTCCTGATAGCTGGAAAAGGATTGTCGAGAGTTGCCGGCAATGGATTGAAACGACATTGCTGATGTTCCAATTCACGGTAAAAACGGACGAACCTGTCGTCGAGAATTCTCAAGAGGCTGGCACTGGGGTGAAAAACGCGCTGATTGCGGCTCAACGTGTTCAATCAACAACGAGTAGATTTCTGCCGACCCATCCTCACACGGTCGGAGTGGTTAAACGCCGCGATGTTTCCAGTACTGAAAATATCGTGCGCTGTGGATATCTCAACGGCCCTGCATGCCGGTTTAAGCAACAACCTTTGATGATGGGCAAAACCGGACCCATTTCCATTCAGGGAGCCATTCAGACGATCAATGTACAACAAGTGAACAGCATCCCGACGGATATGCGATCACAGGTTAATCACGGTAAAGTGGGCGTTATTGAAGTCCATTGATGATGGTCAACTCCGGGTGATTCGATCTGAGTGATCGAAAATCCGAACTTTTTTTGGCGGATGGAGCGCCTGTCAGCGATAGGTCAAGTGTCCGGTGAAATTACGTTTCTGAGCCGGACGAAAGCAAGATGTAAAAGATACGGAAAGGTGTGAAACAAATTTTGGGGTACCGCCGCCGCTCTTCGGTGTCAGAGAACGGTCGGCGGATAAAACGTCATGACGCCAAAGACGTGTAAAACTAAAAAAGGAGCGGGGTTGAGGGTTCGGAGCATCTTCGGGGTTTCAACGCCATACATACGAGGGTAAAATTATGTTACGGAAAGCTAGTGTTGTCTGTGTTGTTGTCGCCATGTTGGCTGTGATGTTGGCCGGGTCGGCCTTTGCCGAAAGCAACATTAAGAAACTGGAAATCAAAAACAGTACTACCGTCAAGAATGCGTTGATTCTGGCGGGCCGCGATGCCAAAATCGGCAGTGTTGAGTTGCATAATGTCAAGGCTGACAGCGTGAAGATCAAAAACGACACCTCCGTGAAAAATGCGTTGGTGCTGGCGGGCCGCGATGCCAAAATCGGCAGCATCGAGCTGCAGAATGTTGACGCCAAGAACGTGGACATCAAAAACCGGACCTCCGTGAAAAACGCGTTGGTGCTGGCGGGCCGCGATGCCAAAATCGGCAGCATCGAGCTGCGGAATGTCACGTCGGACTCGATTAAAATCAAAAACACCACCTCCGTGAAAAACGCGCTGGTACTGGCGGGCCGCGATGCCTATATCGGCAACATCATGGTTGATTAATCGCCATCCTTCCCAACAAGCCGCCCAGACAGGCCGCTGACCTTTGAGGTCAGCGGCCTGTCTGCATTTTACCGCATCCGGTTTGTCGAACACAATGGCGGACATGTCTGAAATGTTCGATAGTACGGGTAGCACACATCGAAGAAGTCTGCGGAGGTAGTTATTGTCGCAACAACTCAGTACCTAACCTTTTTCAAAAGCTTGAGTGGCAATCCCATGAAGCTGAAGAGACACCGGACAAAGGCGATAAAACGGGGTCTTGCAGTGCGCCGGAAAAATTGCTTGAAGGCTTTGAGGCCGACAAGAAAGAGGCCAACGGGACGAATAAGGCATCCCATGCGGCGTTTTTTTTTGGCCTCCCCCGCCTGTTCTTTGCGGGCGCCTTCACTGGTACAGAAAATATGGGCCAGCGCCATCATAATGAGGAGGGTTTCAATGCGCTTGGGGGCCGTGACTTTGGTGCCTTCAATGTCAAAGCCATTCGATTTCTGATCCTTGAACATCGGCTCAATGCCGAAGCGTTTTTCGTAGGTGTCAATGGCCTGCTTCGCCCCTTTCTGGGTCGCAATGACCACCAGCGGCTCATCATACTGCGCCCCCCAGGTGATGGTGACATTCACCAGAAAATCGCTGGTCTTCGTGACCGTAATCTGGCGATAGTGGCGCGTACTTGCCTGCGGAAAATGTTGGAGCAGCGCCGCCAGTTGCACGGACTGATCCTGATCGCCGAGATAGGCGCTCCGTTTCAGGCGCAACACGCTCTCGACGCAGTACGTCTGCTTGAGCCATTGCGCAAGACGGGGCGAGGCAAATTCTCGGTCGGCCACCACGATGATGGGGATGTGCGCACACCAGGCATGCTTCTGCAATTCCGTCATGACGGGGGATAAGACGGTGGTCCACTGGGTATAGGAGGAGGCACCACCCCGATCCCAGACCACCCAAAACAACGGAATGGCGCGTCCTTCAAAATAGACCGACACCATGAGGATATTGACATGGCGTTGCCGTGTTTTCCAGGTGGTGCGATCCATCGCGAGAATCAGTTCCGGGAGCTGCTGGAGCAGCGGGCGCAACAGCACAATGAACAGCGGAAGCACACGCTGTGGTGAAATCTTCGGCGTGGAGAGAAAACGACGGACGCGTTGCGCTTTCACGTTCGTGTCCGTCTCGACATCCGGAAGCGCTTCTGCAAGCGCCGTCAAATGCGCTGGTGTGCCATCCAACAGACACGCTGTCAGGAGGGCAAGCATCCGATGCACAGGCAACGAGAGGCCCACGCGAGCATCCAGAAATACCTGCATTAAGGTCTGGGTAAGGTGATCGAAATTTGTCATATACCATCCTTTTCTATATCTGAATAGAATTATCTGAGGCGAGAGGGGCTGTGTTTCTCTCGCATGACAGCGACTCATCCAGTATTCAGAACAGTCAGAAGGCTGTCAAGATAATACAGTAAAAAAACGTTAGGAACTGAGGTCGCAACAAACAATGAGTCCGAAGCAGTATGTCAATCGAATGTATAAAAAACACAAGGATACACATAAAGGAGTCTTGGAATGAGCAGTATCTCAGGCTTTACAAAAATAGCCCAATATCTCACTCATCCTCTCGTATTAATAGGATTCGTGTTGATGTTGGTATTTGGAACGTATAAACAATTAATTAAATCAGGATTGTTAACTCAAACCTCCAAATCGGAGAGCAGCAAAATTATCAAGTTAATGCTGCAGTATGGTTTCTGGTTAGGCATGATTATTGTGTTAGTGGGATTTACGCTGCAATTAGGAACAATGTAGGTACGGAGAACACATTATGTTCTGGATGATGTTGGGAGAATATCCTTTTATTCTTATCGGTGGAATTTGTTCGCTGCTGTTTGGGATTTTCCGAATATGTTTGCGAGACGGGATACTTCGCCCGGTTACAGGTAAAGCCAGCGAACGGATTATCCACACTCTCCTCCGCTATGGTTTTTTGATCACGATTTGTGTAACAGTGTTAGGGACGGGAGTTTCTATGTGGAATACGTATGCCCAAAATCACACTCCGTTTATCGGCGATGCCATTGAAAACGGCAGTGGAACACTGCAGGTCGTTCAGGCTCAGGAAATTCATAATGCCTATGGTGTCTCAGAATCGCGATTTGAAAAATTGATCGAAGAACTGGCTGTCACAAAATTGGCCCTGACAAATTTTGTCAGAATTTTGGAACAACAGCACATTCCGCTTGAAGATTTGGATAACAAGCTGCGAGAGATTGCCACTCAACATAAGGAGTTATTGCAAAGGCTGGCAACAATTCAATCCGAAGACCAACAGATACAAGAATTAAAAAAACAGGCGCGACAGGCGATTGAAAACGGAGCTTACCCGCAAGCCGAAGACCTCTTGAATCAAGCAGAAGAATGTGATCTGCAAGCGCTTACCGAATTAGAGGAAAATATCCATCAACAACAAAAAATGTTGGAAAATCGAAAACTTTCTGCTGCCGAAACGTATGCTGCAAGCGGCCAGTTGCAACTCATACAATTCCATTATGTGAACGCTGCCGAGTATTACGAGAAGGCCGCGAATCTTGTCATGGGCGTATATGAAGATCTCCAGGCTGAATATCTTCATTTGGCAGGCTATGCGTGGTATTTTACGGGAAAGTATGACAAGGCATTACCACATTTTGAACGCAGTAAGGAGATTCAAGAACAGTTAGGCTTGGAGGTGGATCTGGCAACAACCTATAACAACATCGGAGGTGTCTACGATTCTCAGGGGCAGTATCGGGAAGCCCTGACCTACTATGAGAAGAGCCGGGACATAAGGGAACGGTTGAGGCTGGAAGCGGATCTGGCGATAACCTATAATAATATTGGAGGCGTCTACGATTCTCAGGGGCAGTATCAGGAGGCGCTGACCGCGTATGAGAAAAGCCGGGAGATTCTGAAACGGCTGGGATTGGAAGTGGAATTGGCGACAGCCTATAACAATATCGGATGCATCTACCATACTCAGGGAGAGTATCAGGAGGCGCTGACCTATTATAAGAAGAGCCGGGAGATTCTGGAACGGATTGGATCGGAGGTAGACCTAGCGACAAACTACAACAACATCGGACGTGTCTACTATGCTCAGGGGCAATATCAGGAGGCTCTGACCTACTATGAGAAGAGCCAGGAGATAAGGGAACGGTTGGTATTGGAGGTCGATCTGGCGACAAGCTACAACAACATCGGAGGCATCTACCATGCTCAGGGGCAGTATCAGAACGCTCTGACCTACTATGAGAAAAGTCGGAAGATTCTGGAACGGCTGGGATTAGAGGTAGAACTGGCGACATGCTATAACAACATCGGTGTCGTCCATCGTGCCCGTGGGCAATATCAGGATGCCCTGACCTATTATGAGCGAAGCCGGGAGATTTTCGAACGGCTAGAATTAGAGGTTGATTTGGCGACAAGCTATAACAATATCGGTGTCGTTTATCATGCCCGGGGAGAGTACCAGAAGGCCCTGGCCGCGTATGAGAAAAGTTGGGAGATAAGGAAACGGCTGGGATTGGAGGTGGAACTGGCGACAAGCTATAACAATATCGGTTTCGTCTACCATGTTCGGGGAGAGTATCGGGAAGCTCTGACCGCGTATGAGAAGAGTCGGGAGATTTTCGAACGGCTGGAACTGGAGGTGGGTTTGGCGACAAGCTACAACAACATCGGACGTGTCTACTATGCCCAGAGGCAGTATCCGGAGGCATTGACCTTTTATGAGAAGAGCCGAAAGATTTTCGAACGGCTGGAACTGGAGGTGGGTCTGGCGACAAGCTACAACAACATCGGACGTGTCTACTATGCCCAGAGGCAGTATCTGGAGGCATTGACCTTTTATGAGAAGGGCCGGGAAATAAGAGAACGCTTGAAACTGGAGGTGGCGCTGGCGACAAGCTACAACAGTATCGGAGATGTCTATCGTGCTCAGGGGCAGTATCCGGAGGCGCTGACCTATTATGAGAGGAGCCGGGAAATAAGAGAACGCTTGAAACTGGAGGTGGAACTGGCGACCACATATTTGAATATAGGATTGCTGTACGCTTCCCAAGAGGAGCTTGAAACCGCAGAGTACTATATTCGTCTCACTGTTGAGATCGAAGAGAAAATAGATCATAAGAATCTAGAACAGGATCGGGCTATATTGGAATTCATTCGTCAGCAACGCAAAAATGTAGAGCACAAAAAAACAGATTTGGAAGAAACCGCGATGCAGGACGATACTGCAACAATATATGAGACTGTCGTTCGATGAATTTATCGACAAGATGTCAGAAATACGAGAAAGAGATGGGAGATACACAACGTTGGATTTTTTGGCTGACGGATGGACTGTCTGCGATAGATCATGTCGGACGATATGAGACACAACATGAATCACTGCCGCCACACTTGTCAGGATCAGTGTAATGTCAACAAACAAAGAATGGACTTGATGTTCAGAAGTTGTTCTTAAACGTCAAACGTCATACACGCGAGGGTAAAATGATGTTACGGAAAGTTATAGTGCTTTGTGCCGTCGTCACCATGTTTGCAACTGTGTTCACTGAATCGGCTTTTGCCGAGGATAAGATTCAAAGACTGCACATTAGAAGCTCGACCAGCGTGAAGGACACGCTGATTTTGACGGGGCAGGATGCCAAAACCGGCAACAGTGAATCGCGGAACGTTGAGGGTGAGCAGATCAATGTCAAAAGCTCGACCAGCGTGAAGGACACGCTGATTCGGGTTGGTCAGGATGCCAAAACCGATAACAGTGAATCGCGGAATGACAAGACCGACATTATAAAGAACAATAACCCAAGCAACATAATGGGTGATCTGATTCTGGCAAGTCGTGCTGCCAAATCCGGCTGTATAGAACGACAAAGCGTTGAAGCTGAGAAACTAAACAGTAACAACTCAACCTGTGTAAAGGATGCGCTGATTCTGGCGGGGCGTGATGCTAAAATTGGCAGCATTGAATTGCAGAACGTTGAGGCTGAGAAGAACACTGTTAAAAATTTGACCAGCGTGAAAGCTATACTGATGCTGAGTGGTCGTGATGCCAAAATCGGCAGCATTGAATTGCAGAATGTAAAGAGCGACACTGGGAAGAACGAAAACTTGACCACAGTGGATAGCACCCTGGTGTTGACTGGCCACGATGCCAAAATCGGCAGCGTCGAAATCGATTAATCGCCCTCTCTTTCCAACAGCCCGCTGACCTCAAAGGTCAGCGGGCTGTTCGCATTTCCCCCTCAGGATGTTTTTCTCTGCCGTTTTTGGGCAATACGACACTCCTTTAAAATATTTTTGGCGGACAAAGCGATTGTCAGCGATAGGTAAAGTGTACGGCGCGACAGAGGACGTCAACCACACAAAAATGTGGCGGACATCAGCCTATCGAACGAAAGCAATTTATGAGAAGCAGAGAGAAGGCGTGAGACTCATCATGCCGTACAGCCGACCGCGCTTATCGGTGTCAGCGCGTGACCGGCAAACACAACAGGATGACGCCGGAGACGCGTAAAACTAAAAAAGGAGCGGGGTTGAGGGTTCGGAGCATCTTCGGGGCTTCAACGCCATACATACGAGGGTAAAATTATGTTACGGAAATCTAGTGTTGTCTGTGTTGTCGTCGCCATGTTGGCTGTGATGTTGGCCGGGTCGGCCTTTGCCGAAAGCAACATTAAGAAACTGGAAATCAAAAACAGTACTACCGTCAAGAATGCGTTGATTCTGGCGGGCCGCGATGCCAAAATCGGCAGTGTTGAGTTGCATAATGTCAAGGCTGACAGCGTGAAGATCAAAAACGACACCTCCGTGAAAAATGCGTTGGTGCTGGCGGGCCGCGATGCCAAAATCGGCAGCATCGAGCTGCAGAATGTTGACGCCAAGAACGTGGACATCAAAAACCGGACCTCCGTGAAAAACGCGTTGGTGCTGGCGGGCCGCGATGCCAAAATCGGCAGCATCGAGCTGCGGAATGTCACGTCGGACTCGATTAAAATCAAAAACACCACCTCCGTGAAAAACGCGCTGGTACTGGCGGGCCGCGATGCCTATATCGGCAACATCATGGTTGATTAGTCTCCATCCCCTTCCAAACAGGCCGCTGACCTTTGAGGTCAGCGGCCTGTTTGCATTGTACCGAAACATGCGCAAGACCGGCTATATCGGCAGCATTGTAGTGTTGATGCTGAAGAATCTTCAGGATTTCCATATCTTTTTTGGCGGATTCACTGGGCTGCAACGATAAAACAGATGAATGACGAACACGTGGAAGGCAATATCAATCGAACGTTGTGCAAGCAAGCATGCGCACACATTTTACTTGACCAAAGGAGAACGAATATGAGACGAGCAATGATATTTGGGGGAATGGTTGTCGTGATGGTAACAATGCTGTACAGTTCAACCGTATTGGCCGAAGGCATTAAAATCCATAAAGATGTCTCCGTGAAAAATGTCCTGATTCTGGCCGGCAGAGATGCGAAAATAGGCAGTACGGAACTACGCAACGGAACCCGTCAGGCCAATGTCCGCCAGAGCACATCGGTAAAAAATGCCTTGATTCTGGCCGGCAAAGATGTTAAAGTCGGCAGTATCGAAACACGCGGCGCCGACACCGTCAATGTCCGCCAGAGTACGTCGGTAAAAAATGCCTTGATTCTGGCCGGCAAAGATGTCAAAGTCGGCAGCCTCGAAACTGGCGGCGGCACCGTGAATGTCCGCCAGAGCACAAAGGTCAAGAACGCGTTGATTTTGGCCGGCAAAGATGCCAAGATAGGCAATACCAATCTTTCCGGCGTGGGCGGGGTCAGCATCGTCCAACACACGAACGTCGGCAATACGCTGCTGCTGAGTCGCGGTTCGGTGAAAGTCAATAGTATTGAGGTTTTCTAATGACGTGTCCGAGTCTCCTTTTAAAGAAAGCTGTTAAGGAGACTCGGACATATTGCAAAATCATACACGGGAGAAATAGCTATGAAATCGATACTATCTGTGTGGCTTGTATGTCAGTTTTTGTTTCCGCTCTCACTATTCGCCGCCGACCGAAATGCCCTGCATCGGCAGCACAGCCAAAAGCTGCGTCAAAAAGAGGTCGGTCTTGCCCAAACGCTGGATGAAGCGACGCAACAGGCGGACAACGTTCCCGGCAACAGGCGGGTAAAGTTCGATCCGACCTATGAAGCCAAACGCATCATAAGCCTGGCCAGACGTCGTCCGGTTGCCCATAATGGTTTGATGATCAATAATGTCGTCAACCTGTCACGGTATCCGTCGCTTGAAGACGTTGAACAACCTGGTAATTTTCTCGCGTCGTCCCGGGCGCGCTATATCAACAATGTTACTACCGGAAGAGGTTTACGGATTCGGACTCCCGGTTCATCTGTGAAGATTGGCTCAATCGAGCATTATGGCGATGCCAAAGAATTGATCAATATTGTCGATATACGGGGGCACATTACGGCTCAACACATCGACATCGGCAGCGTTATGAATGCCGGCGATATCCGGAGCATTTACAGCTCGGTTACTCTGGGAGGCAGCACCTCATCCCGGTAACATTTCAATAAGTACGTGAGAAAAATTCCATGATCATTTCAATCACACAGGCACAAAGGGGTTTTTTAGAAGGTATTTCAGAAGTTCTTCTGTGTGTCTGTGTGGTGAATAAAAACGATGCTGTTTCAGGAGCACATTATGCATAATTCTGTGTTTGCACGTCGTGCCGTCCCCCTGGGGGGGGGCATTTTGTTGTTATTCATCGCAATCATGACCGGTTGCGGCCCTTCAATTACGCCTCAAGAGTATCAACGCATGGAAACAGGCAATACGGTCCGCGTACAGAATACCGATTTTCAGCAAGCCCTCCGGATTCTTGGGGAACAGATTAATACCGATGGGGAAATCCCCTCGTTTTTCATGGTTGAACCCATCGAAAATAAAAGCGGTCAGGCCCAGGCTCCCCCCGAAATTACCAATATGGTCATCACCAGCGTCAACCAGGTTAACGGTCAATATCTGGGGCACGTCAACTATTCGCCCGACCTTGTGCTGCCTGAAGGCAGTCCCCAATTCATTATCCGCGGCGCCATCAGCGAATTCGATCAAAATATTTCGGTGAAAGAAAGCGGCATGGATGTCAACCTGTTTTTGTCTCCGGAAATTGAGAACGAAATTATCGATATCGATGTCAACGCGGAATTCGATCAGGCCGAAACCGTGTCCCATATTGTCATTGATTTTCATTTGCTGGACGCTCAAACCGGGTTGTATTCCGAGATCAATTGTTCCAATCATATTTTACTCTACGACATTGTTAAAAATCGCCAATGGCGTTTTATTATTTTCGGTTCCGGCCTGACGCGCTGGGGCAAGATTCAGGTCAAACAAGGCGCCCATGAGGCTGTGCGAAAATTAGTGGACTACAGCATGCTTCAGCTTTTCGGCACCTACTACAGGCTGCCCTATTGGAAAGCCTTTGGTTTGAACGAACCGGAATACGGACGCGAGTTGCTGAGTATCTGGCGGCGGCAATTTCTTCGGGGAAAAACCGAGCCGGAGCAATATGCCGAAATTCAACGCCTCCTGCTGAAATACCCGTTGCGGGAAGTCTATGTTGGCGGGACCCTCAGAACTCTGTACGAAATGTATACTGAAGAATACGGAGATTTTGGCGAAATCACGCATGCCTTTGCCCTGAAGTTTTCACATCAATATGCCTCAAATTCCCCTCTTATTCGTGTATTAGAGGGGAAGGACGATCTGTATAACAGCTTTTTCGGCGATATGTATATCGCCCTGGTTCAACATCTGCCGTTCCAATAACACAATGTAGAAAGGAGAATATGTATGCCGACACACACACGCACACTGCATGCCATACCAACCGCAGCGCTTCTTGTCATGTTCATTTTTACCTGGTGCGGCCCCGCTCCGGCTGCCGGCCCCTGGGTAAAAATCGTCATCAGCCCCCTGCAAACTGAATACGAATCGGATACGATGGTCTATCTGACGACCGACAGCGGCGGCACCGATTTGGAATTTACCTGGAGACTGGTCGGCCCGGGCAGCCTCCAAGGAACCGGGGCATCGGTGGTCTATAATCCGCCCGCCACACTCGATGCGTCATCAGTGCCGATAGAGGTTACGCTGGTTGTCCGCGATAAGCTGGGCCGCGAGGCGGCGGACGCGGTAAAATTTGCGATCATCCCGGCCGTTCCCGATGCGCCCGCGTTGTCAACCGGTACCAAAATTGCCTTAGGCGCCGGCGGCGTGGCCCTGGTGGGCGGCGGCGTGGCCCTGGCGTTTTTAACGGGTGACGACGACAGTGACGACGGTTCGCTGCCGGTGTTCGGCAATTGGGAGTTCAGCGGAGATGTGCTGAAGGATACCTGCGATTTTCTGATGCCCGGCCTGCCGACGACCGCCAGGGAGGCGCTCAATATCGAGCAAAGCGGGTCGGGTTTGACAGCCTCCCATCAACTGGGCAATGTGCTGCAAGGTGAGTGGCGCTTTACAGGTAAGCTGACCGACAATAACTTTCAATTGACGTCTGTCAATCCCTTTACCGGAACGTCGGGTTTTGATTGCACATACAGCATGACCGCCGAAGTGAACGTCGAAAATATTGTCGACAACTCCGGCATCGGCGGCCTGCTCATCAACGTGACCGGCGTCAGCGGGTGCAGCGGCTCCTGCCAGGGCGTCTGGCCCGGAACCTGGACCAGAGTGGGCTGGTAATAAGAAAATCCCCTGCAAGGTAGGCGATGCGGCAGTCGGCCACCTTGCAGGTCATCCCCTCAGTTTACCGTATCTATCAGTCGTAGACCTTTCCTCCAAGCTGGTAGTATGCTCCCAAAAATTCTTGATGCCCCTTGGTGAGGCATTGAAAAATTCGTATTTGAGTTGTTGATATTTTACCATCCACTCATCATGTATTACTTATCCTAAATTTTGCAAGTAAGGCAAAACGCCCTATTCGCAGTGAATGGCAGTGATATTTCTATCATCTACATTCTTTCGTTAACTCCCGTAAACGCCCTATTCATAGACGTTTTCAGGAGCATCATACACGCAAGGAAGAAAGAAATTTTGTGTTTTGGCACACATACCGCACAAAAGCTGCCCAAAAACATCGTTTCCGCCGCCATGCATACATGCACCTCTATTGCTGAATATGCCTTGCATAGAGGCGTTTTGACGAGATATTCCACACGGTATCTTGCTGACATCTCTGACGCTCTTCCGAACGTGTGCACGAAATTGTTCGAGATTTTACGTTCCTTGACATTCTTCTTTGATACAAGATCCCACAATAACGGGCTAATCGAGCATTTTACGAAAAATGTCTCATCATGCAGATAGCCGATTAATTCCCTCATAGCAGGGCATGGCGCTACTTGCAAAATTTAGGTTATCAATTTCAGAACTCAACGCCGGTTTGATTACGTGGTCGGTTAATTAAACCGGTTGCATGCTGCCGCATGTGGTTAAGCGGGGTAAATTATGAAAGATTTGTTACAGACCTTTTTAACATTCTTCGAAAGTTTCGGATTTCGTGGCCTTGCTGCCATTCTCTCGGCGTTGGTGGCTGGCTTCGGTGGGCTGCAATTGATTTGGAAGCTGGGTGGCCTGCTTTGGCATAAATGGCAGCAACGGCGATTATTAAAAGATCTGCATCCTTTTTACATGAAAGTAGAAATTCAACGCGCCACACGCTATTACGTGGAGACAAAATGCCAGACTACAGCACCCTCTAGGCATGAAGAGCCGGGTCATACGTTCGCCTTTGCGCCACGGGAAAATATCATCCCGTTTTTCCTGAAAAAAGCTTTCCACCCCACAAATGAAGATGATTGTCAGTTCTACATTATTTTGGCCGATTCCGGCATGGGCAAAACCACATTTCTGATCAATCTCTATTTGCGGTATATCAACCAGTTTTCCGGAACCAAATACGCCATCAAGCTCTTTCCTCTTGCCTATCCGAATATTGACGCCGAAATCGCCAAAATTTCCGACCAGGAAAAACGCCGGACCATTCTGCTACTGGATGCGTTTGATGAAGATAGCCGGGCCTTAGAGGATTACACGACGCGGCTGCATGAACTGATTCAAAAGGTCATGCAATTTCGAGAAGTAGTCATTACGTGTCGAACGCAGTTTTTCCCTACCGAGGCAGATGAACCTCGGGAATCAGGTGTATTGCGCTTTGGGCCGGAGGGCGGCCAACGGGTATTCTATAAACTCTATCTGTCGCCGTTCGATACGAAAGACATTCGTACCTATTTGCGCAAATGTTTCGGCTGGTGGCGGTGGCTCAAAAAACGCAAAGCCCGGCAAATCGTGCTGTCTTGTTCCAGCCTGATGGTGCGCCCCATGCTGCTTAGTCACATTAAGGACCTGTTGCAACCCGCGCAGTCCTACACCGCTACCTATCAGGTGTATGCGGAATTAATTCACAAATGGATTGAACGCGAGGCCCTGAAGGTTGCACCCGAAAGGCGGCAGCACTATGAAGAGAAACTCTTTGATTTCTCTCGCGAAATTGCCCGCAATCTCTATCTGTGTCGGGCCGAACGGCAGGACAGCCTTTTTATTGATGGTCAGGATATTGAGCCGTTCGCCGACAAACACGGCATTACACTAAGCAGTATCGAGATGAAAAGTCGTTCTTTGCTCAACCGCAATGCCCTGGGACAATACAAATTCTCACACCAATCAATACTGGAATACTTTTTGGCAGAAGAAGCGCTGTTCAATCAGCAGTTTCGGCAGGAACTGGATTTCGACAGCATGGCCCAGGCTCACAGATTCTTTGACGAGATGATCTGGGAACGGGCGACTCTGCCGTTTTTTAGTCAAACCGAGTTAAAGGGTAGTTACCAATCCGGCAACGGAGTTCCGTTAAACTTGGCATTATTGAAAGCAAAGAATCTCTCCAAGCTGCTACCAACCATTACCACAATGAAGATCATTACCTGGATACCTTCGTATGATGTGTTGGTGTTTATGGGATTGCCACACTTGAATCGCCTGGAACTTGTGGGCGATGTGATGTCGCTGGAAGATCTGCAATCTCTGGAACGCAATTTGCTGAGTTGTCAGGTTACAATGAACCTGACAACCTTACGGAAAATACCACTGATCGTTTCAGATACAGAGTTTTTGGAGGTTTTTGAACTGAATAAAAATCGGATGCCTCGCAAGTATGTGCAAAATGAGTATGATTTGGAGAAGGATGTGGTGGTTGATTATGTTACCGTCCTGATGTGGGAGCAGTCCGGTTCTCAAAAGCGGCTCAGTTATACTCAGGCGCACGAATATATCAGCGATCTCAACAACCGAAAATTTGCCGGGTACGATGATTGGCGATTACCGACCATATCGGAGTTGATGTCATTATTGGAACCAATGGAAAAAAACGGAAACCTCTACATCTATCCAGTTTTTGATAAAACACAGACATGGTGTTGGAGTTGCGATAAAGTTGCCGGTTCGTCAGAGTCGGCGTGGATCGTCAGTTTTTATCTCGGTTACGTGGGATGCCTTATTCTCACCAACCATTACTACGCCAGGGCCGTTCGTTCCTGCATACAACACGAACGTGACAATGACAAGTACCTGAAATACACACAGATGCAATGAACAGAGAAGAACACCTGATACGGCATCACGGGGGCATCGACAGCATATGGCGGCGTACCCGTGATGCATCGGCGAACGGCACACGAGTCCGGGGTTTCGGTGTTTTGCGTGTTTGAACTTTCGTGCGTGGCATTATTTTTTTTAGCCGCGAAGGACGCGAAGACACGCGAAGTTTCCTAAAGCTTTTCTTAGCGTTCCTTCGTGACTAATATTTTTTCAGGCCATCACCTGCACCGTCCGGCGTTTCGACTGTTTGCGGCGGCGTTTTGGCGTTTCGGCATTCGTGGCCCCAAAAAGCCCTTGCACGGTCTGCATGCTGCGTTGTAACCAGGGCTGACGCGCTGCCGGTTGCAAATCGCGCAGTTGGACATAGAGTCCGGCCACGTCCTCGCGGTGCTGACGCTGACGGTCCTCATGCTTCAGTTGCTCGTCCAGCCACTTTTTTTCCAGATGGTCAATCGTCTCTAGCAGCGTATCCATCAGCATGCGCATATTGTCCGAAGTGACATCCTGGTCCGTCAACTCCACAGCTTCAGCTTGCTTCTCACAAGCCAGCGACGTACTCATTGGGTCGGATGCCTTGCAGGTGTAGAAGTCCACAAAGGCGCAAAAATGCGCCAGCGAACTCTCACTGACGGTCTGTGGCATTTCGGGAGTTCCTGCCGCCCTAACCGCATCTTCAGCCTGCAAAGCAGCGTCGGCGGTATAAATCTGGATATTGTGGTTATGACTCTGCATGATCAATCCCCTCCCTTGTGTAAAATCCACCGGGAACGAGCCTGCCTGAAGCGAGTATGTGTAAGCTGGTCTGAGGTGCGCTCGCCTTCCCTGCAGGCTCCTCTGTTCCCGCTAAAAATCGCCAAAATCTGTTAAATAGCCCCATTTTACCTGGCGCAATTTGCATCAAAAGGCGAAATGTTTTTAAAACCGCCCGTTGTTACGGGATTCTTGACTACGACCCTTTATTCATGGGCTGTTTCATGCTTCTAATATAGCCATAGACTCAATCTGATGTCAAGCGTAAATGTCATTGAGAAGTCTTGTGAAAGATTTTTTATAAATAAAAGGCGAAGATATAAACACTCAAAACAGGCGTGGTTCGAACGAAGACGGTATGGGATTTGCGGCATAGCGGGATGAGATTTTCCGACAAAAAAATCTGTCGGAGGCAGAAGGCAAACATTGAGTGAAGTGTTCAGTGTTTTCGGACTTGACATTTTCTCCCGGACCGCCTATCGTAGATCATATTGAGAAGATCGTATCACGAACCCGTTTACGGGCAACCATCAATTATGCTGTTACTCGACAACATCGAACAACAGGCCCAGGATCTATCGCGTCAGGACCAGTTAAGGCTCTTCCAATTCCTGCAACAAAAGCTCTTTCAGCAAAGCCCGGACAACGACACGGCGCAACCGTCTGACGACAACGGGCTGACATTGACGGAAGCGCCGGAAGGGTATGAAATCCAGACGTTCAGGAGCGCTAGTGACGCCTATGAGGCCGCCGCCAATCTGAAAGCCTGGGAGGAGTCGCTGCCTGGGCCAAAGTATCTGGACCCGGAAAAATTGATGTATCCTGACGGCCCCATTCGCGAGTTGACCCCGCAACATTCCTCAGACTGCTGAACGTATGGCTCGTTTTTCCCATACAACCTCGCAAGGGTTTGCCGACATTCCCGGCATGCTGCCCTTTGTGCCCATTACCATCTTGCGGACCGATAATTTCGAGCGGATTACCCTGCATTTCAAGGCATCAGCGTTGGTGGATTCCGGCTCGACGGTTAACGTGCTGCCCTACGACTTCGGCGAACAATTGGGCTTTATCTGGAACCCGAAGCATCCGGACACGCCCTTTATCGGCACGGTATTCGATGGCCCGGCCCTGGGCGTTATTCTCTTCGTGAAGGTGGCGGATTTTCGTCCGGTGCGGCTGACCTTTGGATGGTCGCAAAAAACCAGCGCAGAGGTCTGCCTCATTCTCGGCCAGACCAATTTCTTCGATAAATTCGACATCGATTTCCGTAAATCCACCGATTACTTTGAGATAGTGCCGGTTACGGCCTGAAATCTTTCGTCCGCCCCACAAAAACTATGAACCGCTGGGAAACGTATACCTCGCGCCTGAAGGAAATTTTGACTGACGGGTCGTATCTCAATCAATCGATCAAAAACCGCCATGCCAACCTCCAGGCGACAACCTCATTCGACATCTATGCCATCCACCAGGCGTGGCTGATGGCCGATCAGCCGTGTAAAGCCCTGAAGAAAGACGGGAAGCGCTGTAACAATCGCTGCCGCTGGATTGACGATCCCAACAGCTTCGACCCCGATATCAACATGCTGTGTCACCATCATCGGGACGCTGAATCTTCTGACTAGTGTTGCCGGTTTTTCAATAGTTTTTATTCGCGAACGGACTTTTGTGTCCGCCAACGAGCATTCTTATGCTCGCCACAGCCTCCCCCACCCTGGCACACCTCGTTCAGGAAGCTGCGCCCCTGCCGTGCCATCGGCCTCTTGATACCCCCACTTTCAGGGGCGCAGCGGACTATCATTCCCCCCTGACCCCGAAGGGAATTTTGCACAGCGTCACCGTTCCTGTCGGCGCAGTCGGCACTCCCGGCCTCGACCCGTTGGCTTCGCGCTCCGTTTCCCAGTACCTCAGCTTTAAAAGTGGGGTTTATGTTGAATTTTAGGGGCCTCCCCCATGCCTATGAATAAGGCAAAGTAGGATGCATATGGGGGAAAGTTCAATTTTTTTTTGCATTTCTATTGACAAACTTAACAAATGTGTTAAATTGATCATATATGGTAAGTTGTGGGGTCATGGGCTACATCCGTTGATTGAGTATTGGAATATCACGCGAATCGCCGCAGATACGAATAATTGAGATGTAGCATCAACGGATGTAGCCCATGACCAGTTGTGGCTGAGAAGAATATTGACCACTGCTCTTTGACATCATTATATCGTGGTAAAGATTTCCTCGTTGGAGGAAAGGAGTTAGAGACTATGAACGTGACTAGGTTCTTGCGGAAAAGGTGAAAAAATGGCTAACAAAGTGGTTTACGACTGTGAAGAAGTTCAAGATGAAATTAACTCCTGGGATAAAGGAATTCGTGCGGTATATACTCGGATTGTTGGGCTGATGGAAAAATATGGCCCCAATGTAGGAATGCCATTTACAAAAGCATTTGGCGAGGGACTCTTTGAAATTCGAGCAAAAAAAACCGGAAGAGCGTTTTTCTGTATGAAAACAAAGGAGGAAATTGTAATTCTTCATGCCTTTATCAAAAGAAGCCGAAAAACTCCTAAAAAGGATGTAGATTTGGCTAAAAAACGGATGAAGAAGTACAAGAAATAACTGGTTTGCGGGGCTCTTAGTTCTTGAGTCCCGCAACTCTCATTATAACTTCACTATGTAAACTACTGCTTCGCTTACGCTTCTGACACGTTAATATTAAAAATTTTTGATTGTGTTTCAATGGGATGGATTTTGTGGAGTGTTAAGGTCTTAGTGTTTTTAACAAACTATAGTTACTCAGAGGTTAAGGAAGTATTTCTGATTTTGGGTATCAGCATTTACACCTTAAAAGATACCTGTGAATAACTATGCAGTGCTAATCTATATGAAAACTGCAACAGGTTTTTAGGCATTCTTCCAATGAAGAGTGTTCCCGGATGAGTCTCAGCCCAGCCAGGGCTGAGAACCTTGGTTGGGTTCTGGTAGGGACATTAAATTTTGTGAGATGCCTTACAGGCTGTGTGGTAATACAGCCTACTTAGATGTTCTAAAAGTTTTGGATTGCAAACTTTCAGTTGTATTAGTACTGAAAATCAGGAGGATGTTATGAAAACGCACAGCGAGATGGTCGCTGCGTGGATGGGGGATCCCGAATTCAAAAAGGAATATGACGCACTTGAGGATGAATTTTCCCTGTATGAGAGTTTGTTGCAGGCTCGACATCAGGCTGGATTAACCCAGACTGATGTGGCTGAACGAATGGGAACAAAAGCTCCATCTGTAGCGCGTTTGGAAAGTGGCGGGGGAAGTAAACGTCATTCGCCTTCGGTATCAACTCTTCGGAGATATGCTGAAGCCGTCGGCTGCCAATTAGAAATAAAATTGGTTCCCCTATCGACGTAATTCTTGATCGTCCAGGTTAACAAATCAAGAAAGCTCAGAGTTTGAGTTTTGAGCTTTCAACAAAGATTCTAAAAAAAGCCCCCGAATGGCTTCGGGGGCTTTTTTGTGTCTAAAGCAATCCTCTGTACAGTGAAGAACGTTTCGGAATAAAATAGCATCGGAACCACAAATAAGACCGTTCACTCCTAAATAGGTTCTCATTTCAGACAGAAGTTTGGTGGCAGCCACACCGTAACTCTTACATAATGTAGTTATCGGCGCTTACCTTCTTCTATATTCCTTTTTATAAGGAATCGGGCGAAGCGCAGCGATAACGTGCATTATGTAATCGTTACTACATCGTGCAGGCTTACGCTCAGCAGCGGGTTTGGTGGTATTCCGGTCAAGGCAGTCGGCAACTCCGGGCCGGGGGCTGTTGCTTCGTTCGTTCCTCTCTACGCTGCCTTGCCCCGGCCTTCAACAGTGGGTGCAACTCACATTCACCATTGGTTTCTTAAGATGCTTCCTGATGGGAAAACTCCTTAAGAAATCCGGTCAGAATGGGAAAAGCACATGCATGCACAAGAGGAAATAGTTCGACTTCTTCACGAATTGCAAGAATCAAAAGGTTGATTATTCCATTTTTTATAGAACAGAAGTTCTATCCGAAAAAATGAACTTACTCGTTCTAATTGTATGCTATAGCTATTGTCTGTCGATTTCATAAGTTCACTCCTTTTTTTGAAGTTCTGTACGTATTTTAAAGTTGGCACTGTTGATGCGAGACTTAACTGTTCCTACTTTTATATTTAATGCTTTAGCAATTTCGTCATACTTTAATCCTTGTATATATCGTAACGCTACAACTGCTCGGAGCTTTTTTGGTAACTTTGTCATAATATCAGATATCTCCCAATAAAGTTCCATGTTGCGTATCTTACCAGAATCATAAGGAAGTCCTGCATAATTCTCGATAATAGTATCAAAAGGTATCATCTCGCCAATCTTACGCTGCTTATTCAAAAGATTTAAACAAATTCCTGTTGTTGTTCGATGGAGCCATGCTTTGAAACTAACTTCATTACCTCTAAAATATGGAAGCATCTGGTATGTCCTTAACAGGATTTCTTGAATAATATCCTCCTCGTCATATCCAATAATTTGTGGGATAAATCGTCGAACGATTGAATCTACGACATGACTATTTCGAGAGAATAGTGATAAAAAGGCGTCATTATCTTGTGCCTTGGCACGTTCAATCAATTCATTGTTATCCGCTATTGAAGGCATAATCCCTCTTATACTTATCCTAAGACCACGACAAAAAAGCTAACTTTTTATCATCGTGGTCTTTTGGCTTTATAAGTTTGACTTTAGATGAAATCCTTCAATTGGATTAAAGACGGAAGGTACTGGTCAATGAAATTCCCAGTCAACAAGACAAGACTGATAAACTTACAAAAAATCCAAAATAAATGACGTTTTGTAAATTCTCCGCTTACGTAAAATTTAATGTGGAATTTATCATCTTGAGGGGTAATAAAGAAATGAAATTTTGACATGTTGCAGAGGGAAGCAAGAGTTAGGATAAAATGAAGTACAGGTTCCATGAATATAATTATACTTCATAATTTTCCTACCTAAAGCTCATCCGTATTTTTGACTTTCAAATTCTGGTAAAACCTGAAAGCCGATTCATAAGATAATGGACAATGGTTATGTCATAACATAGGCTCTAAAATCTTAAAAGTCAAGAGAATGCGAGATTTTTTTATAATAAAAATTTTTCCAAAAAAAAGATCGTTTTTTTTAAAATTTTTCCGAACAAAACACACATCTACCTTTCTTATATATATGAAGACAGAAATATTGCCTAGTGCTCATCCGTATCTTTCAGATGCTGGTAACATTTGAAAGATAGATAATGGACAATGGTTAAAATCACTAGGCAATATTGACATCCCCTAATTTCATTGTTAGGGGATGTTTCTTATTTTACAAAGAAACATCTTATTAGCCTTCGTGAGATAGATGTTTTGATATAATTGCCTCATATTTACCCTTCACACGACCATTATACTTATTGACACCTGTATAAAAATCATTCTTGATAATCGCATGGATTGCCTGTTTTGTGAAAGCATTTGCTCTTTTTGATGTGTATCCTGCTTCATTCATCGTCTTCGCTATCTTTGATGTTAAATGAGTATCAAGAAATGTCCTAAATATCTTCCTCACAACGTCCGCCTCTTCCTCATTGGCCACAACAACTTTATCTTTCGTGCATCTTCCCTTGTCCTTTTTCTATCTTTCTAAACACGGCGTCCCTTCGGCGTAGCCGGCCAACTCCGACACAGGCTGATCACGCCCCCGTCAGGGCAGTCGCCACTCCGGGCCGGGGGCTGTTGCTCTTGCGCATTCTGCGCACCGCTGCCTTGCCCCCGGCCTATGGCAGTGGGGCGGTGTTCCCATTAAGGTTGTCGGTTCTTCACACTCGCTCATCCGGATGCCTACTTGTAGTGGCTCGTCCCTCATTGGCAAGGGCTTTTTGCAATATGTGTGATGTTTGTAAGTCGTTTTCTTATAATGCTTTATAGTGTAAAATTAGTTGTCCAAAAATGCATTTTTTCCTTGACATTTAGGGCGAAAAATGAGCTAATGGTGATGTTGAAAAAATAGTTCTCGCTGTTCAAAAGTTGACTGATAATCAACGATGCGAGACCATAGGAAAAATGCTCATCAAAGCAATAAGGAGAAGCATGAAAAACGGCGACCGGGCGATCGCAAAGAACCGCGCGGCAGACGTGGCCGAAAGCTGAGATGGGGAGAAAAGCTAAAATACGGGGAAAAACGCAAAAAACGCCATAAATAGCGTTATGTACTTGTTATCTGTTTAAGTTGTTTTTATATAGGTATTTACAAACCTTTTTTGTTGAAAGGATTTTGCTATGGATATTTTAGTACATCCAAAAGTAGACACACGAGGTGTAGGGGAAAATCGTTTTAATAACCACAAGTTCAAACGAAAACGAATTCGGGCTTTTGAGCAGCGAGGCTTTCTCTGCCAAAGCCTCAAATTGATGTCAGCTTAAAGGCGCTCCCAACCGGGAGCGCCTTTTTTTGTTGTGGAAGATGACCTGGAAAATACAGATCCAAGGGGGTAAGTGTAGCGGCTCTTGATTAAAAAGACCCTCTGTCTCAACGTCTTAACCTGTTCCTTCGAGTCAGCTGGTAGGCGAGGTTGTGTCAAATCCTCTTCAGGAATCATTTATTCGCCTTGCGGTTGGTCCGGCCCCGCTCGTCCTTCCATTGCAGGCGCTCCATGCCGCAACCCCACACTCCCGTCCGGTAGCATCAGGGTCAGTGCTGATGTCCGGCAAGGTTTGGCGGCCCGCTTTGCCCTTGCTCCTTCCGTTTCGCTGCGTTTCGGGCTGCGACGCTCCGGACGCTCCGCTTGTTCGCTTCGTTCCGGGCGTTCCGGGCGACTCCACACGCTTCGGGAAGAAAAAAGGGCAAGAATAGCGGTAAAGGGCTATTGTTCGCTTCGGGACGGCTCTCCGTTCGGCTTTCGGCGCATACTGCCGCGCCACCGCCTCCACTACGTTTGCCCTGCGCTTCACAAAGGCCCTACCCACCATTTCTAATATTTCCCCCTTTTTTACTCCCTGCGCTCGGCTCCGTCGCCCTGCACTCATCTTTCACTACACTTGCTGCGCCTCTCCGCGTCGCAACTCCTGCACTTCGCTGTACTACAGTCGCAACGGCAGCGGGGTCAGAGCACGTGCCGGTGTCGGCACGGCAAACGCCCCTTGCGGCGCTTCGACCGGTGGATGCTCCCAAAGCCTCGCATCCGCCGGTCTCGCTTCGCAAAGGGCTGTGGCGGTCCCCGTCAGCGTATGTCGCAGATGCCGGTAGGGCGTATGGCGATATGTCCGTCCCGTTGCCGCTGTGCCTGTTCCGTTACGGTCATTCCGTTCCAGAGCGGCGGATGCACGGCCAGACGCAACGCGATTCTTGCATTACGGTCGCTGTCGCGCTCTGCAAAACGACTCCGCTCGAAAACTCGCTCCGTCATTTCGCGCCGCGTCGCAGCATCAATCTCAGTCTGCGCCTTGCTTTCTGTCCGGCCCCGCTCGCTCTTCCACTACATTTCTCTACACTCCGCAACCTTGCTTGCAACGGCACGGAAAGGCGACGTTTTATGTCACTATCAGGCTGCTTACATACGGTGTGGCCTCGTTCGAGGACTCACGAAGCCACGCATTCATCCTGTCCTTCCCCCGACCACCACCCCTCTTCGCGGTCGCGCTGCGCGCATTGAATCCTCTCTATGAAGAATGCCCGCCGAAGCGGCCGGCATCGTCAGCACGGTGTGGCCTCGCTGCGTCCCTTGCGAAGCCACGATTTTATCTCAATATGTCCGGGGCGGTCCCCGGAAGCCCGCCCCCCATCCACAAAAAGGCGGCGTGTGTCCCGCCAACCCGCGATTCAAAGGACTGACTATTATTCTATTCGCGGGATTGTCACGCCCCGCGCTTTCACGCCTTTGTGTTCCGGGGACTCGTAAGGTGTTTGGCCGTTCCGGTCGAGGACTCCCGTCACGCCCAATATACGTACGGTGTTTGCTGCCTTCCGTATCGAAGACTCACGTCAGGCGCAATTCTCGTAAGGTGAATTTTTTATTTTTGTTTTTCGGCCCCCTGAGGGGGCGGGGGGGCAGCAAAAAAACAAAAACAAAAAAATTTTCTTTTCTGCACTGCGGTGTGGCGGCGGTGGTCGCGGTCGGGCTGGCAGGGCACTATCAAAGGGGGCTTTTATGGTACGGTCATTCTGGTCGGTTGCAGGGTCTGCGGTAGGGTGTCGGGCAAGTCGCTGGTGGGTGCGTTCGTCCGAGCGTTCTTTGTCGGGTTTTGTGCTGGTGGCGGCGTTCGACTCGTGCCAGGTGGCAGCGGCCTTCGCGCGCCGCTGGGCGGTGCAGTTGCCCAAAATTTGCAAGGGCTGCGTGTTGCGCCGGCGCGGTTCGTTCTGGTGTGTCTCGGTCCCGGTGGCGTCGGTCCCGTTTTCGTTCACTTTGCCGCCCTGCTGAAGCCGGAAACCCTCTATGCATTCTCTCGGAATTCTCACATAGCCCGGGAATTTCGAGAGATGAATCACGGTGAATCTTTGGGCTATTCATACTAACATAACTATGCCCTGTTCAGGTTCCCCAAAACCTGAACAGGGCAGTCAATGACGGGAGAATCAAAATTATGAAGAGCAACTTCCACGAACGCAAAGAAGCCAGGATCGAACGCTACGAAGAACTTGCCGAGAACGCTGAGCAGAAAAGCGAACAGATGCACCAGGAAAGCCG
>Ga0233403_10000055_pt1 | contig 45538 bp, 43 predicted proteins | sample Na_oxic_1_MG_FD_179866 | JGI IMG/M metagenome (GOLD analysis project Ga0233403, IMG submission 179866) | Seawater microbial communities from Saanich Inlet, British Columbia, Canada - Na_oxic_1_MG | ecosystem: Environmental > Aquatic > Marine > Inlet | place: Canada: British Columbia | collected...
AGTTTTTTTAATCTTTACCGAGTATCAGAACCTCAATTCAAGTTTGGAATATCAATATAAGGCTTAGATTTCTCGTCAAATGCTTTAATTTAAAAAATCTGAAATGCTTGTGCGGAATGTCGGTTATTTTACATCTTTTTAGATTAATCGCTGAAAACTCCAGAAGACTCTGTAAGTATTTGAAAATACTATACGCAAAAAAGTTCTCCGAAGTTTTCAGTTAATCACTTAATCGCTTAATCCCTAAATCTAATGTCAACATTTTGGGTAAATGAAATATTTATTATGATTACACATGAAGATTGGAATACCATTTTAGGTACACCTTCAGTTGTTGTAGGGATTGTCGTCAGTGTTGAAAGCTATTTCGGTTGGTTTGCCTATCCTCTATTATGGATTGGCTATAGCATTTTAGCACTAATAAGTTTCTGGTTCATTTATTCGACTATTAAGCAAAGAATAAAGGAACGACGACAAAAAGAAGAAGAGGAACGACGACAAAAAGAAGAAGAGGAACGACGACAACTTTTAAATCTGAAAAAAGTTGGCCTTTCTCAATTACCAGTACCTACCACCAAATTAGTGGGACGCAAAGCCGAATTAGCGCAACTAGATGAGGCCCTCAAAGACCAGAAAAATGCTATCGTTGCCATGATTGCCGGAGGCGGGGTTGGTAAATCCGCCCTAATCTGGGAATGGTTGCAACATCTTCAACCCAACTATGGTGGTGCAAGTCGTGTATTTGCCTGGTCATTTAATAACCAAAGCTCATCTCAAAAGCTGAATTCATCCGCGCCTTTTTTTGAAGCGGCTTTACCTTTTTTTGACTACAAAGAATCAATTCCCAAAGATGAAATGGAAAAGGCCAAGGCTTTAGCAAAACTTCTACGTGAACACTATTCCCTACTCATCTTAGATGGACTCGAATCATTACAACATCCAGTGCATATTCAAGGCGGGGAAGTCGGTGATGTCGCCTTAAAAGAACTCTTTCGTCGTATTCGTGTTTATGGCTTGGGTGAATCTAGCGATAAAAGTTTAGTGATCATTACCACCCGTCAACCCGTGGTTGATGTTGAAAAAGGATGGAATGGTTATGTACCTATTGATTTGCCGATTTTAAGCGATCAAGATGGAGCAGAACTGTTACGAAATCTCAATGTCAAAGGTAAGCAAACTGATTTAGAAGCGGCTAGTCATGATATGAGGGGTCATGCGTTGGGATTGGTTTTAATGGGTGGGTTATTGGTTGAAGATTTCCAGGGTGAAATCCAACGTCGTGATCAATTACCTGATTTTTTAGAAGGCTCAGCCGGAGAATATGCACTGAGCGTATTACGTTATTATGATAAAGACTATTGGCAATCGACTAGCTTTATAGAACGTATTTACCATCATATCAAAAAGCCAGTCGTATTAGAACGTATTTTGTTACGTTTGATGGGACTCTTTGAACGTCCAATGGGGGAGCCAGAAAAACGAGTTTTGCTGGAAAAAGCGGACTATGCTAAACCCTTAGTCGAATTAAAGCGTAAGGATTGGCTACAGTTAGAGCAACGCTTAGAACAAGCCGGGCTGTTATTGAAAACGGATCATGATGGGGAACGACACAAATGGGATACGCATCCTTTGGTACGCCATTACTTTGGGAAAACGTTTCGAGAAAAACAACCAAAAGCTTATCAACAAGCTCAATTAGTTTTATTTGAGTATTATCAATCTGTTCCAGAAAAACATCAGCCAGATCGGTTAGAGAAATTAGAACCTCTATACCGAGCTGTCGTCCATGGCTGTTTAGCGGGTGAATATCAAAAAGCCTGGCAAGAAGTCTATATTGAACGTATCCGTCGTGGCAATGAACATTATAGCACCAAAAAATTGGGGGCTTATGCTCACGACTTGACCGCTTTGTCCGCTTTTTTTCCAGAAGGCTGGGGAAAACCTGTGAGTAATGGTTTATCTGAATCTGATCAAGCTTTATTACTCGAACAAGTTTCTTTTTATCTCATGTCATTAGGACGTTTATTGGAGGCAATTAAACCTCGACAAATTGCAAACAAAATTGTTGAACGACTTAAAATGTGGGGTAATGCTGCCGTTTCAGCCCGTAATTTGGTGGATTTACATTTACTTATTGGACAACTGAATGAAGCAGAAAATGTGGCTAAACAAGCCATTACTTATGCGAATCAGACCAATGACAAGCCACTTTTTAGTCAAATGGCCAGCCACGCGAAATTAGCCACTGTTTTGCATCGACAGGGCAAATTGAGCGAAGCGTTAGAACAATTTATCCTTGCTGAGAAATTACAAGCAAAGCGTAATCCTGAATCACCTTGGTTGTATTCTGTATGGGGCTACCAATATTGTAATTTATTACTCAATCAGGCAAAAGAGACCGACACTAAAAAAGCTGTCTTAGATCGTGGTCAGTATGCGTTGGAAATTGCTACTCAGGATAATCAATTACTTGACAAAGCACTAGATTCTCTTACTATCGCCAGGGCGCAAAACCCAACAATCGTTGAACCTGCCGAACATTTAGCCCGCTTTGATGAAGCAGTTACCTGCATCCGTAAAGCCAGCAAAATGAATTTTTTGCCAACCCTCTTACTTGCACGGGCAAAATTTTTACGTTATCAACAAGATTATCAAGCGGCACAACGTGATCTTGATGAAAGCTTAGATATTATCCAAACCTGTGGGATGAAACTCTTTGCGGTTGACACTGCCCTGTTACAGGGCAACCTTTATCTTGATCAAAATAGCACAGCCAATGAATGCTATAAAACGGCGAAAAATTTAATTCAAATCACCAGCTATCATCTCAAGGTTCCAGAATTAGATTTGTTGGGTGCTAGAATGGCTTTTTCTGAAGATGATTTAGGTAATGCCCAATTATACTTGAAAAAAGCCAGGGAACGTTTGGAGGAAATGGGCTATTGGGGATTGTTGCCGGCGTGGGAACGGGTAAAAAAGGAATTTGAATCAAAATAATAAACGACAAGGATTGTATATAAAAAGGGATTAAAATCAAAGATGTCAATGTGGTAGTGCTAGGAAAGTAGTGATTTGGGAGTCCAAACGTAAGGAAGGGTTTGATTCTTAAAACATCTAAGGCGATTTCCAGAAATAAATATACCGGGGAGCGTTGCCTGAGCCTGTCGAAGGCAATACTTGCAGTTGCCATCAACAGGTTCAGACAACGGTATAATCTTTTCTGGAAATCACCTAATCACTACTTTCTTAGCATTTTGAGAAAGTTTTGACACTGTTGACGATAAACTTCTGGCAGCAGCATCCGAAGGATTTAATTGCAAGCCTGTTTGCATTAATGCTTGCGCTTCCCTAAATTTTTGTTGTACAAGTTCACTGCATCTTCAAAGATTTTGAGATTGGCTATAGCAATTCCTGATTGAATAAAGTACATTTAAGGTGATTTAAGTCATTGATAATTAAAATATTAAATTCTATAACTCGGTAACACAATAAACTCGAAAACGCTATAATTTACCGGTTTTAACCTCTTCTGAATCGCCATCGAAAATCTCAAAGAGACTATCTCGTTTGGAACGCCCTTTGACTTTTAGATGTGAAATACGGTGCGATTCATATCTGCCGGTGAACTACGCTATGGATATCGGGTAATTTTTGGAATTGGAATGGTTTAATTAATTGCAAGTCAATTTCTTCCGATTTTTTGGTATGGTATAAATCCCATCTTAATTGTAAATTTATCCAGAAGTCTTCTGACACATCGAAAAATTTTGCGAGCCTTAATGCTATACTTGGAGTGATATCTCTTTTTTGATTAATCATATCATTAATGATCGGGTACGGCACACGAATAGCCATCGCTAAATCGTTCTGACTGATTTCCATTGGGAGCAAAAATTCTTCTAATAACATTTCTCCTGGATGGGTTGGCTTTCTATGTGTAGGAATACGCATTTTATGTCACCTTTAATGATAGTCTGTTATTTCTACCTCATTTGGACCAGCATCTGTCCATTTAAAGCAAATTCTATATTGCACATTAATACGGATGCTAAGTATTGAAGCACAAATTTTCAGGTATGATGAATTTTGAGTAGATTTTATTACTATTTCGGTGGGCAACAAAAAGACGTTACCCACCCTACAAAATACCTGAAAATTTGTGCTTCAGTACTTATATTCACCTTTTCGATCTCCACTTAAAGATTCTAATCGGTTCCCAGGTGGTACTTGTAACTCCTCTAATGTTTGGACGGAATCCAATTGATCAAGTTTTCTTGAAGCAACACGCCAAAGAGATTGGGGACATATTTTTCTTGCATCTTTAGTATTTTCTCCATTAAATATGTCTTCTGTTGCTTGATTTTTGAATGATATAATCATTTATAATTATTCATAAAATATTAAAAAAAGTATAACATAGCTCCATCTTGCTACGTTTGCTATTATTAAAATTTTAATTATATCACACACATAAAAAAAGCCTCTTGGCGTATACCATGCCAAGGGGCTTTTTTCAATTTTCTTGTCTGAATCAGGATTTGCAGTATTTTCATTGTAAAATAAAACATTTATGGTCGCACATCTGGTGAATCCTGATTCAGACAAAAGGGGCAAAGGATGCACTCTACGCTTGCTAGTGATGGGTTTCGCTTCGCTCTACCCATCAAATCCTGATTCAGACAAAAGGAGTAATGGACGTACATCAGACTAAAATCTTAGTTAGCGTAAATCCCAATCGGGTACTTTTTTACTAGGAATACTATCTAAAATAGCACTTACTTTAGTTTTGAGTTCCGGCAAAGATTTTTGTGATAATTTAGATTCAAGAGAGTTAATCATTTCTAATTGAGTGAGTTGAACAGTCAGTAAATAATTGATTAATTGGTTGAGTGAGATTCCTTGGTGTTTAGCTTGCTGTTCTAATCTATGTTGTAATTCCATTGGCATGGTAATCGTTGTGATCGCTTGAGAATTATTCATTGTATAATCTCCATAATTGGCAGAAATCTTTTGGTGTAATAATTTGAAAGTGAAAAGCTCTCAGTTCTCCACTGAGAAAATCCTTAATATTTGAAGTAATTAAATGATTACTTTGACTGGCAAAGGCACATTCACAAATCAGATTATCTTTTTCATCAAATAGATTGGGCCTTAGCAAAAAATAAACCGCATGTTTTTTAGCTAACAATGCCAGTAAATCTAAAAGATTTTCTATTTCCTTAATGGACAAGTGTATTTTGGCTAAAATTTCCGGTCGGGTAAGCACATCGTAGTATTCAAAATAGACAGATGGAGTGAGGGCTAACCGGATTTTTTCTTCTAAAACCAGTCGCAAAATATAATGAGATGCTCCTAAATTGCTCATAAGTCCTGCAACTAATACATTAGTATCCATTGTGATAATTTTTACCATAATTGTCCATATTGCGTTTGGTTGGTACATTCAAATCGGCTTTTTGAACTTGATTGCTAAGCTCATTAAGGTGTAATCTTATAACAAGAGATTACTAATAGAGAAATTTGAATTCAAGTTTTTCTTTTAAATTAGTTTAAAAAAGTTTGATGTATTTTATCACATAAAAAAAGCCCCTTGGCTTATGAACGCCAAAGGGCTTTTTTCAATTCTGATTCAGATAAAAGGGATAAAGGACACACTCTATGCTTACTGTTAGTGATAGTACAACGAATTTGAAAAGCAAACAACGAATTGAATCGTGGTTTGATTCGTTGTTTGTTTTTCAGATTCGTTGTACTTTTTTGTCTGAATCAGAAACGCATAAAAGGTGCGTGGGACGCACCCTACGCTCGCTATTATGATCTTTGCTTGTATTTTGGGTTATACGTATCGTTTAAGTGTTTCTCAAGCGACCTTATGTTGTCGTCCTTTGAATCCCAAGCGAAAATAGTAATGTCTGTTGCCTCAGACCAATGCGGTTTGTCCCAATGAGCAGCTAGACGGCTTCCAACATCACTTTTTCTTTCTTCTTTCCAACCAGCGGCACCTATGTATATTACTTCGTCTTCCTTTTCATTTGAGAAAACATAGACTCCTGGTTGCTTCTCAAAAGGTAACCAATTTTGGGGTATTCCTTTGTTGCCTTCCCGTAATTCATTTTTTGGGACTCGATGAACTTCAAAGTGAAAATTATGTTGTTCAGCAAATTCTTCGGCTGTGTTGATTACATCATCTTGCATATATAAACTCCATTTAACAATATTGAGGTCAGCAAGTGTAGGACGGTTAGAACGAAGTGAAGCCCATCCTAAATTCACTCTCCAAAATAAACTACAAGGATTGCATATAAGCAAGGATTCGTTTCGTGGCTTTATCAATATCTTTAATTAATTCAGAAATCTAATCCTTTCTTATAAGCAATCCTTGTAGTTTGCTTTTTAATGAATGCTTATTATAACGCTATGGACCAAAAATGGCCACCGGGTCACACAAAAATTTTTTAACGATAACAAGAAAACTACAAGGATTGTATATAAGAAAGGATTGGTTTCGTGGCTTTATCAATATCCTTGTCCATTTTTAATGAGTTTTAATCTCTTCTTATAAACAATCCTTGTAGTTTATTTTTAAACGATGTCCATTATAACGCTATAAACAAAAAATGGCCACCGGGTCACACAAAAATTTTTTCACCAATGGCGTAAATAATCCATAATAGGTAAAATTGAATTTGTATTTTGGTAGCGAAACATCTTAGTGAACGGAAGAATTCTCGCGTATGGTAACGCTGTAAAGTATAATAAGTCTTTCCTATTTTCTCATTTTTTTTTATGTCAATTAACGAAGCTGAAAAACTACGCAGATTAGGATTGGCTGTTATACAAACCGAAACCAAAGCTATTGCCGCGCTTGCGAATCGAATTGATGAAGCATTTGTACATGCTTGTGAATTGATGCTTAAATGTGAAGGGCGTATTGTTGTCATCGGCATGGGTAAATCAGGGCATATCGGGGGTAAAATTGCAGCCACGTTAGCCAGTACCGGTAGTCCCGCCTTTTTCGTTCATCCGGGTGAAGCTTGCCATGGCGATTTGGGGATGATTACCGCCAAAGACGTGGTTTTGGTATTATCCAATTCCGGTGAAACGGAAGAAATTATCACTATTCTTTTACTTATCAAACGCTTAAATGTACCATTACTCACATTGACCGGCAATAAAACTTCGACACTCGCCCTTGCCGCAACAGTCAATATTGATGTTAGCGTTGAAAAAGAGGCTTGTCCATTGGGACTTGCGCCCACATCTAGTACCACAGCAGCCCTTGTTATGGGGGATGCGTTAGCCATTGCATTACTTGAAGCCAAAGGATTTAGTGCCGATGATTTTGCTCGTTCTCATCCTAAAGGACGTTTAGGTCGTCGTTTATTACTACTCGTCAGTGACATTATGCATACCGGTGAAGAAATCCCCAGTGTGCCACCAACAGCCACTTTGCGTGATGCGTTAGTCGAAATGACGCGCAAAGGGTTAGGTATGACAACCATTGCTGACAAAGAATTGAAAATTCACGGTATTTTTACCGATGGCGATTTACGTCGTGTACTTGATAAAAAATGTGATCTTCATAGCACAATAATAAGCGACGTAATGACGGCACATTGTAAAACAGTGGTAGCGGATTGTTTGGCTGTTGAAGCGTTAAGTCTCATGCAATCCCATAAAATCACCGTGTTATTAATCGTTGATAACACACACACTTTAGTTGGAATATTACATATACACGATATATTACGTGCCGGTGTCGTTTAAGTCTTTTCCTACGCTTACGCTTTGGACTCCAATTAATCTCCAAAGCTAAAGCTTTGGACTCCAATTAATCTCCAAAGCTTTAGCTTTGGATTTTTCGACTTAAATCCAATGACCAATGACCAAATGGAAACTGTATTTGAAAAAGCCAAGCAAATTCGCTTAGTCATATTTGATGTTGATGGTGTACTCACTGATGGTAGTCTTTATATCGGTGAAGATGGACAAGAATATAAAGCCTTTTATGCCCCTGATGGTTTAGGAATAAAATTATTACAAGCTACTGGCATTATAATTAGTATTATCACTGCCAGAAATTCACCCGTTGTAACACATCGCATGAAATCACTTGGCATACAATATATTTATCAAGGGAAACTTGATAAACTCTCCATATATAAACAATTATCTAAAGAATTACAACTCAAATCCCAACAAGTGGCTTATGTGGGAGATGATTTGATCGATATTCCAGTCATGCAAGAAGTGGGATTAGCGATTGCTGTCGCCAATGCCCATTTTTTAGTGGCTAAACAGGCTCATTGGCAAACACAAGCAAGCGGAGGACGGGGAGCAGCACGAGAAGTCTGTGAATTAATTATGCAAGCGCAGGGAACTTATGCCGCTCAATTGGCTCATTTGGGAATTGATAATTGATAATTGGTAATTGGTAATTGGTAATTGGTAATTGGTAATTGGTAATTGGTAATTGGTAATTGGTAATTGTCAACTCAAGTTGCACAATTTAAAACTAAATCAAGGGACAAGGCAGTCAATAAAATACGTGTTTTGAAATGGTCCGACATGGTTCGACAAGCTCACCAACCGAACTCACCAGCCATAGAAATTGCTACAAATAGTATTTCTTTAAGAAATACTATTTGTTAATAGTGCGTAAGTTATTTTCTGTGGCATCCCTAACCTTGTCATTTTGAGCGAAGTAAGAAATTTTTTTAATAACTTTCAAAACTTTTAAACAAGCCTGTCGGTTTAGCTTTGGGACTTATTTAATTCTCAATTCCTTAAAAACAAAAAAAACAAATTTCTTCGCTGTGCTCAAAATGATAAAAATCCGAAAACTTAACTGTGCAAAGTATCCCAATTCCCAATTCTCAATTCTCAATTCCTAAATTAATTCAAAAATTCAAACAATATGTTAAATCGTTGGGGTGGTTGGTTTATTTTAATAGTCCTTGCAATAGCAACAACTTGGCTAGTGCAAAGTTTAGAAGAAGATTTATTGGTATCAGAGGATATGGCTTCATATATACCTGATTATACATTGAATGATTTTGAATCCACGAGTATGGATGAACACGGACAGTTAAAAAATAGATTGACAGCAAAAACCATGACACATTATCCTAATGCCAATGCTAACTTGACTGCACCAGATATGGTATTTTATAAAGAAAAGCGTCCTATATGGACGGTTCGTGCTGAAAATGGTGAAGTGTCGCCAGATGGTCATCAAATTTGGTTACTCGGTAACACTATTTTACAACGACATCCCGAAACGCAACAACAACCATTGAAAATGATTTCACGAGATGTCTTTGTACAAGTTAATACTGAATATGCCGAAACCGCAGCACCTAGCACCATTTACCATAATAACGGTGAAACGAAAAGCGTCGGTATGCGTATATTTATGCCCACAGAACAAATAGAATTACTTTCAACCGTGCGAGGACATTATGTACATCCATAAAATGATATTATTTATGTTAATGGTTTTACTATCCAATCACGCATTGGCTTTATCGACGGACCGTGAACAACCCATTGAAATTGCAGCAGATAGAGCACAAATTGATAATATGAAAGGTATTGCCATTTACGAAGGCAATGTGATTGTTAGTCAAGGTTCTATCCGCATTGATGCCGAAACGTTGACTATCAAGTATTCAAAACAACATGATATTGAAAAAGCCATTGCTATTGGCAAACCAGCCCATTTTAAACAACGTCTTGATAGTGGTGAAGACATAAAAGCTAAAGCCAAGGAAATGGAATATAATGCCCTTGAAAATATGTTAAACTTACGAATTAATGCGGAATTACGGAAAGGAAACAAAGGAATCGACAACTATATCTCTCTTGCACCATTTATTTCGTATGATACTCAACGGGGTATCATTACCGCAGATAAAGGCAAGGAAAAAAATGGTCGTATAACAATGACCTTCAAACCGAAACCTAAAGAGTGATTTTGGTCAACCGATACGGTATGTCCAAAATAAATTTTGGACTCTAACCAAAATTTTTAGGAGTATAAAATTTATTTTGGTACCTTTGATTTTTTATTTGGAATCTCAAATAGATTTTAGCACCTTTGATTTTTTATTTGGAGTCCCAAATAAATTTTGGCACCCTTCGTTTATTTTTCATTTGAAATGAGTACACTATCTGCAAACCATTTGGCAAAACAATATAAATCTCGTTCAGTGGTCAAAGATGTCAGTCTTAGTGTCACCAGTGGAGAAGTAGTGGGCTTGCTTGGGCCAAATGGTGCCGGTAAAACGACCAGTTTTTACATGATTGTTGGGTTAATTGGATGTGAACAAGGCACAATTACTTTAGGTAAACAAGACATTACCCGCTACCCAATGCACAAACGGGCCCAAATGGGATTAGGCTATTTACCCCAAGAACCCTCAGTATTTCGCAAATTAACCGTTGCTGACAATATTATGGCTATTCTTGAAGTACAACAGCATCTCACTAAAGCTCAACGCAAACAACGTCTAGAATCCTTGTTAGAAGAATTGCATATCCAACACTTACGAGACAATCTCGGTATGAGTCTCTCCGGCGGAGAACGACGGCGTGTTGAAATTGCTCGTGCTTTAGCCTCTGATCCTCGGTTTATTCTGCTAGATGAACCGTTTGCCGGTGTCGATCCACTCTCAGTATTGGACATTCAACGGATCATTGCCCATTTATGTCGTTTAGATATTGGTATTTTAATCACGGATCATAATGTGCGTGAAACCCTAGATATATGTAACCGGGCCTATATTGTTAATGATGGAACTCTGATTGCTGAAGGTACGCCAGAAAATGTTTTACATAATGAACATGTCAGAGAAGTCTATTTAGGCCATGATTTTCGATTATAATTAGATGGTTAAGTCCAAAATTTATTTTGGCTTCAAATACACAAATTACTCTATATTAATATTCAGGTACTGATTGGATTGTGTTGGTAGGTTATAGGACTTATGCATTGACAACCCTTAAAAAAATATTTTCTATTTTAAAATGAAAAACCGGTAAATAATTTTTCCAGTCAAATTTCAAAACCGTACTTTTAACGCTCAACAACGAAAATCAAGAGTTAGGTATAGAAAGTGAGAACATCAACCTTTTAATCTATCAATGCGTAAGTCTAGGTTAAACTGGATTTAAAAATCATGAAACAAAGTCTCCAGCTACGTCTCGGTCAACAAATTACCATGACACCCCAACTGCAACAGGCGATTCGTCTCTTGCAGTTGTCTACCTTAGAGTTACAAGTGGAAATTCAGCAGGCTTTAGAATCCAACATTATGTTGGAAGTTCCTGAAGACGAGTATGAGACTGAGAATGAAATAGACAATCAAGAATTAGATTTTAGTAGTCAAATAGATGAAAAAATCAATCAAACAGAAGGGGAATTAAAGACTTCAACTCTTGACTCGGAAAGTCAACCTGAAAGTAGCGATGATAGCGCATTTGATTCATTGGCAGAGAATATACCGACAGAATTGGCGGTTGATAGTGATTGGGAAGATATTTATGAAGGAATTCTCCCACCAACCGATTTACCTAATGCTAATGAATTTAATGGCAAAGATTTATTAGTCAATCAAGAATGTGCCCAAGAAACCTTAAAAGATCATTTGTATTGGCAACTTGAGTTAACCCCTTTTAACGACTTAGATCGTGCCATAGCAACTGCTATTATTGATGGCATAGACAACGATGGCTATTTACAGGCTTCACTTGATGAAATTGTACAAAGCTTAGGCAAAAAATCTCGTGTTTATAAAAAGGATATAGAAACGGTACTTCATCGCATTCAACATTTTGAACCGCTTGGGGTAGGCGCACGAGATTTAAGTGAATGTTTATTATTACAATTAAAGACATTGCCCGCCAAAACACCTTGGTTAAAAGAAGCTAAAAAACTCGTGACTCAACACTTAGAACTATTAGGGGCTCACGACTATGCACAATTAGTTAAACGCATGAAACTTTCTCGTGAAGAATTACGGGAAGTGGTTGATATTATTCAATCATTGAATCCCCGTCCTGGTGCTGCGTTGGAAACCACACAAACCGCTTATGTGGTACCGGATGTCTTTGTCAAAAAAGTGAAAATGCAATGGGTTGTTAATTTGAATTCAGAAATTTCACCCAAATTGCGAGTAAATGCCTATTATGCGAGCCTCATTTCAAAAAATGATAATAGTTCTGATAATAATCACCTAAAAAGTCATTTACAGGAAGCACGTTGGTTTATCAAGAGTTTGAAAAGTCGCCATGAAACGTTATTGAAGGTTGCTAAATGTATTGTGAAACGTCAATCGGGTTTCCTTGATTATGGGGAAGAGGCGATGAAACCACTGGTACTTCATGATATTGCTAGTGAGTTAGAAATGCATGAATCAACGATTTCTCGTGTCACCACCCAAAAATATCTTCATACGCCGCGTGGTATTTTTGAACTCAAATATTTCTTTTCAAGTCATGTGAGTACCAAAACTGGGGGAGAATGTTCCTCAACAGCTATTCGAGCTATGATTAAAAAATTGATTGCTGTTGAAAGTTCTGCTAAACCACTTTCAGATAGTAAAATTGCAAAACTATTGTCTGAACGAGGGATTAAAGTAGCCAGACGAACTGTTGCCAAATATCGTGAAGCAATGGTTATCCCCCCCTCGAATGAAAGAAAACGCTTAACATAAATAAATTTAAAAAATAATCAACAATGAAAAAATAACGATTTCTCTACTTGTTAATGATCATGTTTCACTCTTCACTGAAATAAGGAGCCAATAGATGCAACTCAATATTAGCGGTCATCACATTGAGATCACGCCAGCGTTACGTAGCTATGTTTTGAACAAGATGGAACGTTTAGAACGTCATTTTGAAAAGGTAACGAATGTACATGTCGTTCTCAGTGTAGAAAAACTGCGTCAAAAAGCTGAGGCGACTTTGCACGTCAGTGGTGCTAACTTGTTTGCTAATGCCGAACATGAAGACCTATATGCCGCGATTGATGCCTTAACTGATAAATTAGATAGACAGATTAAAAAACACAAAGAAAAAGTGAAAGATCATCATCAATCGGAGGGAGGAGTTAAAACTCATTTATCCGAGTAAATTCAGGTGTCAGGTGTCAGGTATCAGGTATCAGGTATCAGGTGTCTAAGTATCATCAAAAGCGAAAATAAAAATCAGTATTTAAGGGACTAAAGAATAAAATGACGTTGATGAAATTGGTATATAGCAATCCTAAATGAGTTATAAAGGAGTGACGCGGAGCGTCACGGATGGATTCCAACGCTAGAGCGTTGGAACCAGATACAAATCATTTAAGATGGCTATATGTAGGTAAACAAAAGATTAAGTATTTTAACTTTTCTAAAAATATTATTTCTTTAAGAAATCGCATTTTTCATCTCTCCAAAATATTATAAAGATTTCTGCGTACCTACATATAACAAATGCTATTTCTTAAAGAAATAGTATTTGTTGATCATGCGTAAAATTCTTTTTTGTTACGTCCAAAGTCTCTTTAGTATTAGCAAAATCCAAAATTGATTTTGGTGCTTTATTTTGTCTATTGATACCTGATACCTGATACCTGATACCTGATACCTGATACCTGATACCTGACACCTCACCAGATAACTGATAACTGAACATGCAAATTTCAGATATTCTTACACCAGAACGGATGCTTTGTCATGTAGAGGCAAGCAGCAAAAAAAGAATCCTCGAATACTTTAGCAAACTGCTAGCGACCGAAACCGGTGAACTGACAAGTCATGCCATTTTTGACAGTTTATTAGTGCGAGAACGACTTGGTAGCACTGCTCTTGGTAAAGGTGTCGCTATTCCCCATGCCAGAGTAGAACAATGTAATGTCACATTAGCCGCTTTTTTACAACTTGAAAAAGGGATTGATTTTGATTCCATTGACAAACAACCGGTTGATTTATTATTTGCGTTGATGGTCCCTGAACAATCAACACAAGAACACTTAGAAATTCTCGCACAATTAGCCGAAATGTTTAGTGATGACAATTTTCGAGAAAAGCTACGCTGTACCTCAGACTGTGATGAAAAATATCACTTATTAACTCACTGGCAAACTACATCTTTATAATTAGTTTATGACCCCATTCAGTGTCGATGAACTTTTTAAAAATCATGTTGAGGGTTTAGCATTAGCTTGGGCAGCCGGACAAACTGGGAATCATCGCGCCATCTTACTCGAAACCAACCAAAAACTAGCTAACGTTGGTTATCTTAACCCCATTCACCCTCATCAAATTCAAATTATTGGCTATTACGAACTCGCCTATTTGGATACCCTTGCTAAACATATCTATCAAGATTCCCTCAAGCAATTATTTGAAAACGATAAGTTGGTGTGTCTGATTGTGGTGGATAGTCTTCAAATTCCCAAAGATTTGCTGACTATCGCTGATGATTACCAAGTACCTCTATTTAGTTCATCCCTTTCTGGCGAAACTGTCATTAATTATTTACACGCCACCCTAGCTGAGCTTATGGCACAACGCATTACCTTACATGGGGTATTTATGGATGTGCTAGGAATGGGGGTTTTGATTATGGGTGACAGCGGTACCGGTAAAAGTGAATTAGCATTAGAACTGGTCAGTCGGGGTCATCGTTTAATTGCAGATGATGCACCAGAATTTTCCAAAGTAGCTCCCCAAACACTCAATGGCTCAAGTCCATTAGACTTGAACGCTTTTATAGAGGTGCGTGGCTTAGGTATTTTGAATGTACAAGCCTTGTTTGGTGATAGTGCCATCAAAAAACATAAATATTTACGCCTGATTGTGCAACTTGAACAGATGACTCCGGAACGCTTACAAAATATTGATCGTTTACAAGGAGATCATCGTGTGCGTCGCATCCTTGATGTGGATATTCCCGAAATTGGTTTGCCAGTTGCACCGGGCCGTAATTTGGCGGTATTACTAGAATGTGCCGTACGCAATCATAGTTTAAAAATGCAAGGCTATAACGCAGCAGATGAATTTTGTGAACTGCAACGACAAGCTATCCACAAAATGAGTTAAACTCCGATTTTATCGCAATTTCCGATTGAATAAAATATCATTAATATTATCAAAATTATTGATAATTTAAAGTATTAAACGCTATAACGCATTAAACGCCAAAACGCTATAAACGCTATAAACGCTATAACGCATTAAACGCCAAAACGCTATATGCCAATCCAACCCAATAAAACATTTGAAACTTTTGATAATCCGACTAATGAACGTGATTACACCATTCACATTCGTATTCCAGAATTTACCTGCTTATGTCCAAAAACCGGACAACCTGATTTTGCCACCCTATTTTTAGACTATGTGCCTTTTGAACTTTGCATAGAACTCAAATCATTGAAAAGTTATATTTGGTCTTATCGTAATGAAGGCGCATTTCACGAAGCAGTAACTAACCAAATTCTCAATGACTTAGTGAAAGCTTGTGCGCCACGTTTTATGCGTTTACGGACTGAATTTAACGTGCGCGGTGGCATTTATACCACTGTGGTAGCCGAACACATTGCCCCCGACTGGACACCACCTCCCCTTATTCATCTACCTTGAAAATTTTTCGGATATCACTTCCCAACTATACTGTTCACTTTTGAATTTTGTGACAATCTAAAATTCAAAATAAATTCGATTTCTTTAAGAAATCGGATTTATCTTGATTCAAAAATTTCACGGATGAAGTACGTTCAGTATAACTCAAGATGGAAAAGGCTATTTTTCTTCTCATGCTATTTGTCACAAGCATTGAGTGGATGGATTATCAACAAAGGGATTTATCTCCTTAAAACACGAATCCAAAAGATTATTCATCAAAAAATCAATTATTATGCTTTTTGGTTTGGAATCGGATGGGGAATTTTTATTTTTAGCGTGGATTGATTGAGCAATCAGTTTTGGAGGTCTTTTTCTTAGTTTTATTTTATTCACTATAGCGTTTCCCGATTGAATAAAATATAGTTTATCTAGTTTAAATCATTCATAATTAAACAAAAAACGCTATAACGCATTAAACGAAAAAACGCTATATCTAATTTCTCATCCTACCACTCATCTTTTCTGTGTCCTATTTTAACAACCCTTGATAGCATTGTAATTATTTCTTGTTTAATTTTATGGTTATATTACTGAATAGTGAATGGCGAATGGCAAATACTAGAAACATGAATGCAAGCATCATCATTTTTTTACTGGTAATCGGATTATTCATTGATCAAACCGTAGAATTATGGGGACAAAATATTGCTAATATATTGATTTGGCTATTTTTTATAAAATTATTCTCGGAAGGAAATCGTAGCGAGCGAACTAGCTTAATTCTTTGTTTGATTTATGCCACTGCTGGTGAAATTTTTTTATCTCTCGTTTGGGGACTTTACGAATACCGCTTATACAACATCCCTTTATTTGTTCCCCCCGGTCATGCCTTGCTTTTTACACTCGGTATTTTATTTGCACCCAAAGTACCCAATTGGTTCATTTGGGCAGTACCCGCATTAACAGCACCCTACATGATTTTAGCCATCTTAAGCGGATTTGATACCATGGGAGGTATTTTATTTCTCACTTTTTTAATCTGCCTTATTTTTGGAGAAGCTAAAAAACTCTATGCAACCATGTTTGTCTTATCACTCATCTTAGAAATCTATGGTACTTGGCTTGGCAATTGGACATGGGCTTATGACGTACCTTGGCTAGGATTAACCAGCACCAATCCACCAGCCTGTGCCGGTGCGTTTTATTGCCTCTTAGATTTATTAGTTGTTTCAACGGTAAAACAGCTCAAAACACCCATAACTCAACCAGAAAATAATACGCTTTGTGCGGACAGCGAATAGCCAACCTTGGAACCAGATACAAAAAATAAGGATATTTTAATTTTTTATATCATTGTGATATAGTTATGGTTTTTATTAATTATACCTAGTAATTTTTAATAGATTATTTTTCCAAAAAATTTGGTCGTAAAAACAATATTGGTGTTTTTAATAAAAAAACTAACTTGACATAAGAGATATCCAAAAAACAAATTATCCTGGAAAAAAATTTTGAGAGCATGATAATCCTATTTCTTTAAAGAAATAGGATTTCTTAAGATTTCCATTTGGGATGATCATTTTTCTGGAATTCCCTAATGTCAAGATTTAAGGACACGAAATACGTGGTTTTTTTGAGAGGTTTCTACAAATACTATTTAGCTTTGCTGACCTTCAGTTTTTAAAGAAATAGTATTTGTTTTATGTACTTAAGTAATTTTCTGCTATGTCCTAAGGAGAACAAATGACTTTGAAAGTGGATGACAACATCATACCAACAGACGAGGAAGGTTATTTAACCGATCCTACCGATTGGAATAAAGCTGTGGCAGAAGAGTTAGCCCAGCAAGAAGACATTACGCTTACTGATGAACATTGGAAAGTGTTACATTTTATGCGGCAATATTACGATGAGCATGGGGTTATACCGGATTCGCGTTTTGCTATTAAGTTTTTGGCGGAGGAATTAGGTAAAGGAAAGGCTGCCCGTAACTATCTGTTTAAAATTTTTCCGTATGGCTACGTCAAACAAGCTTGCAAAATAGCGGGTATGAGAAGACCTAGGGGATGGAGTACCGGCTAATTGAGTTGGATAAAGTGAGAAAATATTAGCTTACGCTTTGAACTCCAAAGCGTAAGCTTTGGAAATCATAATTTAGTTAAAATATCATCTGACACAAAATGATTCCAGCACCTGCACAAAGCTTCAGCAATGCTAAATAGTAGCCAAATATTTGATCATCAATAAATTATTTTTTTACGAATTGACTCAAATGACAAAATATAGCTATTTTAGGAGCAAAAAGGCTCTCACAACAACATCATGATGACATAACGAATTGCTATCGACATGACGCTATAACGCATTAAACTCGAAAATGCTATAGCAATCCTAAATGAGTTATAAAGAAGTGACGCGGAGCGTCACGGATGGATTCCAACGCTGGAGCGTTGGAACCAGATAATAATGCAATAATACCCCTTTCTGAGAAAATTCCCGGTTATGGTAGTTCTTATAAATTGATAAGCTACTGATTTATGGAAATGTAGCACACTCAATTCTGTGTTACCTCCTTCTTGCCCCTTATTTGAACTATGTTGAGAAATCTCTATTGATCTCGCTTTAGTAGATTGATTTGCTCTAATTCTGCTTGCACCAGTTCTAAGCCTATTTCGTGGTTGATGGCGGTAAAAATAGCTTCGGCTTTTTCAAAGTGGTGAGTGGCTTCTTCTGGTTGCAATTGCTCACGGTAGTTTTTGCCGATGTAGTAATGGGTAAAGCCGATAATTTCTTGGGCATCGGGATAATATTTTTTGAATTGCTTAAATAGGTAAAAGGCTCTATCCGGTGCGTTAGCATGGATGATACTTATAAATTTAGGGATTTGATTAATGTGTCTGGATCATAACCTAAATTTATTAACGCTGCTTTTGCAGAAAATATGACAATTGAATCTTCATCCTGTAAAAAAGGAATGAGTTTCTCAACGATACTGGCATCACCTAATTTGGCGAGGGCGGTTATTGTTGAACCTCTAATAATTGGTTCTTCATCCTGTAAATAAGGAATGAGTTTATCAACGATACTGGCATCACCTAATTTTCCCAATGCGTTTATTGTAGTACCTCTAATAATTGAGTTTTTATCCTGTAAATAAGGAATAAGTTTATCAACTATACTAGCATCACCTAATTGTGCCAGGGCGGTTATTGCAGAACCTCTAACATCTGATGCTTCATCCTGTAAACAAGGAATGAGTTTATCAACTATCCTGGCATCACCTAATTTGGCGAGGGCGGTTATTGCAGAACCTCTAACATCTGATGCTTCATCCTGTAAACAAGGAATGAGTTTATCAACTATCCTGGCATCACCTAATTTGGCGAGGGCGGTTATGGTAGAACCTCTATTTATTGGATCTTCATCCTGCAAACCAGGAATAAGTTTATCAACTATACTGGCATCGCCTAATTTGGCAAGGGCTGTTATGGTAGCACCTCTGACCTCTGGATATGGATCATCTAAATTATCCATTAATGCCTTTACTATTCGTGTACATTCTGAGGTATTTTCTAATACCCTTAACGTTGTTGCAGCTTTCTTACGGATAAGACTACTTTGATCATCTAATGCTTCAATGATTATGTTTATAACTTGATTATCAGCCAATTTAGCTAAATTCTTCCGTGCATTTTGACGCACATTTTTTTCTGTGCTTGAAAGTGCCTGAATAATTAGCGATTTAATAGTTGCATCTATATTATTGTCATTAGATAGATTATTTATTGATAATTGATTTTTAAATAAAATAGCCGTTGCGTTTTCATCTGGTGCCAAAAATTCAAATTTAGAGGATTCCATACGATCCAATATCGCCTTAGCATCCTTACGCACCCACTTATTATTCTCCAATGCCAAAACAATCGCTTTAATTGCCAATGGTTCATCATCGAACTGAGCCAATGCTTTTAAACTAGCCCTTTTAGAAACTTTATTGCCTGTTTCTAATAAATCAATCAGATAAGACAAAGTTATGCTACCTAACTGTACAACCTTTGAAACAGCCGCTTCTCTCGCTTGAGGATTTTTTGAACCCAATAAATCAATGAGTTGACGAGTAATAAAACGTCTGGTTTCATCCGTGACTTCAATCCCTTGAGGTACATGTTCAAAGCAATCCACTGCAAGGAAAGGATCAATTTCAGCCAATTGTACAAGAAACTGGTTAACGTCGGTGATGCCAACCAAGGTATAAATCACTTCATCCCAGGCACCACTTCCCCTTTTATTTCTGAAAAATCTCGGTATTTTAATATACTTGGATAATTCTGAAAAACGCCGCCGTAAACCTTCCGCCGCTAAATACTCCAAAATCAGTTGATGGGCAAACTGAACCATCCGTTCTTCTTCTTTTAAAAAGCTTAACAAGCTGGCTTCCCGACCCAATCGCCATAAAGCCTCAACGGAAAATTTCGCCGGTATTTGTTTTTCCGCCCAAGCCGTATGCACCGATGTCGATGAGCGATGTCTTTGCATAGCAAAAGCCATTTCACTCAGCCCATAGACAAAATCTTGATAACTGATACCTGCCGTCGTTCCCTGATCTTGTTCACGCTTATGTAAAACCTGCACAAACCTCTGAAATAATTGCCCCCGACTGCTTGGCAATTGTTCCTGATTTTGGGTATAAACATAGCAAATCATAAACAACAGAAAAGGATTATCGGCTAAATGAATGAGATCACGCGCTGAACGTTGTTGCGGTTCTAAAGGACCCAGTTGACTTAATAATTGGGTTGCCGCTGCTGAACCCAAATAAGCCTGCAAAAACAACTGAATACGTTTATTATCAAACGGCGCAATTTGAACCGTGGGCAACGGGAGCTTTTTGCTTTGTTGATAATGTCGTTCTCGACAACCAATAATGACTGAAAGTTTAGGGTGAATTTGTAACCACTTTTCAAACATCTTAACTCGTTCCACATATTTTTTGGAGGACATTTCATTTAAACCATCCAACAAAATCAAGGTCCGATCCAAGGGAACAAAAGGTACCGCTTGCAATTGAATATTCAAAAACTGTTGTAAATCAATAATATCATCATGCCACAACGCCAAATTAATCAAAATAGGAATACGCACTTCGGGATTTTGTTGGGCTAACTTGGCCCTATCAAGCTGTAACTTTTTCAAAGTCATACTTTTACCCGCTCCCGGTGCGCCCAATAAAACAAAACACTTATGTAATTTAAGTGCTTCACTGATAGCATTTAATGATTTAGTTTTTCCCAGTTCGGGATTGAATTGTTTATCCAAAATATGAAAGGACGGCGGGATAATATCACGAGACCACGTTGTTGGAGGTGGAACCGTTTTTGATTCGGTCGTTGCCGACAGATCGATATAACGTTTGTCTAATTCTTCGGCATCCAATAAGATATTATCTAAATAAGCATTAATTTGAGCCTGAGTAAGAGATATGGTGGGCGTTTCAACGGGCTTAATGCTCTCAACATCCGGTTTACGTTCTTGTTGACTGGATTTAGTATTTTGATAATCTAAATTTTTACAAATTTCCAACTTATCTGGTTGGCCATAAGAACTCAATTGTGGCTCAGGTAAATTTTGAGCTTTCAACTGCTTAATTAACTGATTACTAATATCTTGCAGTGTTAAAAATTCTCCCGCATTTTTAATCCCCTGTTCCAAAATAACCAAAAGTTCATGGGTAAACGCTGTATAATTGGTGTCTTCTGGGGATTCATCTTTAGCGGTTTGAAGAGAAGGCGCGGCAGTAATAAAAAAAACTTGCTGTCCTTCTTTACTTTTTATTTCTCCTTCTCTTATTCTCGCACTAAAACAACAATCTATGATAAAAATGATGTTTTTGGCTTTGGCTTTTTTTATCACTAAATTAACTAATTGCTTTGAGGGGATTGCACCTGTATATTCAGGTTCTTTGCACTGTGTGTTTTTTGTAGCCAAATATAAATCAAAGGGTTGAGGAATACCATGCCCTGCATAATAAACAATCATCGTATCTGATGCATTAGGAACAATCTGAATGATTTTTGAAGTAATATCACTGGAATTATTCCAATCTAGCATCATACGAATCTTGTTTTTATCAATACCAACCACTTCAATGAGCAAACGGTTTAACGCTAAAAGGTTCGTTTTTACATTAGGCAAACTTTCTAAACTGTCATTGTCAAACTCACTGGCTCCAATTAAAATGGCTTGGGTATTTTCTGGCTTAATGCGCGTCATTATTTCTTACCACGGACTTTACCTTTTATTTCATCCAAAAATGCTTGGATTTTAGCCTCGTTTTCTTGTAAAATTTTCTCTGGATTTTTCAACGTGGGGTCAATCACAATCTCCTTATTTTTTCGCCAACTAGCCACAGTAATAGCAATACCTGCTAACGTAATCACATTCGATACAATAATAAGGATAGTTTCTGGATCAACCAACCCGCCCATATCGCCTTTGGTATGGGGAAGTTTTTTTCGGTCCACCGTTAAACCATCAATATTGGAGCGTTCCAACCAATCCATCAAATCCAGCAAAGTCTCTTCATTGGCATCGGGCCCTTCTAAATGCAATTCTAATTCTATACTCATAAAAAGCCTCTTAAATTTGGTAATGGGTAATGGGTAATGGGTAATTGGTAATTAAAAAGCAAACGTGGGTGCGTCCTACGCACCATTAAATTTTTCATGGAATATATTTATTGGGATTGGAAATGAGCAAAGGACACACCCAACATTGGTTTGAGATAAACACCCTACCTTTGTTTAATTTTGAAAATATCCAAAAAAGTGCCAGCCAAGTCGTTTTTTGGAGTCCAAAGCTTTAGCTTTGGGCTTTTTCCGTTTTGAATTCAACTTTATCATAAATATCAGATAATGCTAAAGAACATTTTATAGAAGGCAAATCCATAGTGGCTTCTAATTCATTGATTTCTAATAGCAACCATTGATTATTGGCTTGTCGAATATAGTGTTCAATCTGGCACTTATCTTGGGCAATTAACAGATATTCCTGCAAAGATTCCAGGGTACGGTAATGTTGAAATTTTTTGCCACGATCATAAGCTTCGGTACTGTCCGATAACACTTCAATAATCACCAAAGGGTTAAGCAAAGTGTCTTTTTGTTTGTCATCAAAACGAGGGGGATCGCAAAAGGCAACGACATCTGGATAAGTATATAAGCCGGTTGGACTGACTTTCACACGCATGTCGCTCATAAAGACACGACACGGACGCTTTTTTAATTGCGTATGAATTTCAGCCAAGATATTTGCGGCAATCTGGTTATGTTCAGGACTTGCGCCTGACATGGCAAATATTTCACCGTCAAAATATTCACTTTTATATTGGGCTTGGCGTTCTATGGCTAAATATTCTTCTGGTGTCAGGTAGGCAACTTGAGGTTGTGCAGACATGTTTTTTTCTCCCTATTAATTAATCCCAAAGCTAAAGCTTTGGACTCCAACCCAAGCCGGGATTTTGGAGTCCAAAGCTTTAGCTTTGGGTTTTTGTAGCTAAAAGTGAACGGTTTTTAAGCCATCGTAATTGCCATCGGGTGCCAAGGTATAGCCACTGATTTGTTGGCGTGTGGCTAACACATGATCTTCATACCAGAGCGGTACATAAGGTAGTTCACTAAAAAGCTCTTCTTGTAATTGACGATAAAAGGTTGCTTGGTTTTCAAAGGTTTGCGCTTGTTCGGCTTGTTCGATTAAGCCATCTATTTTGGCATGTTTTAATCGTCCCCGATTGGCCCCGCCTGGAGGAATAGCACTACTATGAAAGACATAACGGAAAATATCCGGCATTTTGATGCCTACCCAGGATAGGCTATATAGCTGAAAACGACCGGCTTTAATATCGCCATAAAATGTGCCCCAATCATAGGTGCGTAAATCCATGTCGATGCCTACGGTGGCGAGTTGTTGCTGAATGACGGTTGCAATCCGAATACGATTCGGATTATTGGAAGTTTTATAACTCAGTTTTAACGGCTTTTCTTTGGAAAAGCCGGCTTGTGCTAAAAGAGCGCGGGCTTTTTCAGGATTGTATGAGTAACTTGGTAAGCCTGGATGTCCGGCCCAATGGGTTGCTGGTAATAAAAAACTGCTGGCCGGACGAGCGGCATTTCCTAGCACATAGCGAATAATTTCTTGACGATTCAAAGCATAAGCAATCGCTTCTCGCACGATGAATTGTTCCGTCATGTCATCTTCCAAATTAAAACCGAGATAGGTGAAGTTGGTGCCTTGCCCTTTAATCACTTTAACTTCATCGCGTTTTGTCAGCCAGGTCACTAATTCTGGTGATAAATCGTTTTGTACCATGTCCACTTCACCACGTACCAATTTAAGAACCCTTACCGTTGGGTCCTTTACCTCTAAAAATTCAATCACTTGTCCATCATTACGCCGCTTTAAATATAAATGACTCGTTTCTTGCCAATTAACCAATTCATAAGGACCACTGCCAAGCGGTTGTTTATTAAATGGGTGTTCTTGTTCAATTAAGGTAGCAGGCACAATCCCAACCATTAAACGTCCTGGAAATAATGTGTCCGGTTTTTCGAGAACAAAATCAATGGTATTATCATCTTGTACCTGAATTTGAGTAATCGAAGCCAAAGAACCTCGATGGGGTGAGGCATTTTCTTTATTCAAAATAAAGTCATAAGTGGCTTTGACATCCTTTGCGGTCAAATAAGTACCATCATGAAATTGTCGCCCATTGTCACCTAGGTGAAAACGATATTGTGTGGCATTAAGTTGTTCCCAACTGGCTAAATCGGGTGTCGGACGCAAATTCTCATCAAAATCTACGAGCGCACGATAGAGTAAACGATTGATTCGCATTGAAATGGCATCTGTCGCAAAGCGCGGGTCTAAATTAACTGGTGCAACTGACAATCCAAAACGGAGATTTTGTTGCTCTGGTTCATTACAGGCAGACAGTAGGATTAATAGAAAAACTATGAGGAGATAATGTTTTTTCATGGTAAGTAATTTATTTTTTCTAGTGAAAATATACTGTTCGTCTTTGAATTTTGTGAAAATCAAAAATGTCGAAGAAATCCGATTTCTTGAAGAAATCGAATTTCTCTTGATTCAAAATTTTCACTGATTTGAAGTACGTTCAGTATAAAAATGACACAAATAGTATTTCTTAAAGAAATACTATTTGTTGGAGAAGCAATGCTCGAAAAGACATCAAATTCGCTATTCGTGGAAGGTTATTTTTACCACCATACCATGACTTGATTACGACCGGCAGTTTTAGCAGCTTGCAACATGGTATCGGCTCGGTGCATCAATTCTTCTTTAGAAATAGCTGTTGGTTCAACATCGTCTTTGTCGGTAGTTTGTTCCTCAAGTATGTCTTCATGAGCAATATCAACATTATGGGCAATGCCGGCACTTAAGGTAACTTTGAGTGGAATGCCTTGTTGAGTGGTAAAACTATGTTGTTCACAACGTTGCCGAATTCGCTCTGCTAAAATATAGGCTCCATCTACACTGGTATTCGGTAACAAAGTGGTGAATTTTTTACCGGCATAACGACAAGGAATGTCAATTTCTTGGCGTATGGAATGATTTAACAAATTAGCCACTACCTTTAGCACTTGATTACCTTCTTTATAGCCACAAGTTTCATTGATCTGTTTGAAACGATCGATGTCCATCATTAACAGAGAAAATACACCACCATGACGACGAACTCTGGTAAATTCTTCTTGTAAGCGGGTTTCAAAGTAAGGGCGTGAATAGAGATTGGTCAGATTATCCCGCGTTGCTAATTGGATCAAACGTTCATGTTCCAAGCTAGTATCTATGACAGTGGCAATCAAGGGAAGTATGGTATTCAAGGTATTTAAGCGTTCTGCTGCTAGAGGGCTGCCTCTTTTTTGGGCAATCACAATAATACCTTTCACTTGAGATTTTTCGTTCATAAGGGGTAAGCATAAACAACTAAAACCACTTTTGATGTCCTTGGGTGCCGGAAAAGGTAAGGAGTCAACGACCATCCCTGGGTAAGTATGCGCCTCCTTCGCTGATATCATTTTTTCTACCGGGTTACCTTTTAAGTTAATGTTTTTGTTAGGAAAAATTAATTCTCCCTTGACAAACCCCCCAACAATTATCCCTTTGTGTTTTTCCTCCAGACTCAACAGGGTCACCGGTTTACCATCACTCAATTGAGCGATAATTTCAAGGGCACATTTCATTAATCGTTCCATTATGGTCTCCGAAATTAATTAAGGTGGCTTTTATTGCGAGATATTGATTGATAATTTTTAAAGCCAAACCAGGTTATCGCTGAAATTTAAGATTTAATATTAGTTATAAGATAAATTATTATATTTTCAAATCATAAATAAATTCTCACTACTCTACCTCAATTTATTATCTATTAGAACTTACAACTCAAAATATTATCCTCAAAATACACAACTCGCTTAAAAAGAAATGGTTTTTGTTCGGGAAACAAATACTATCGCCTTCCAGAAAAATCCTTTGAATTATACCAATTTTGAAATGAAAACTGATTTTTGAGTCTAAAAATTATTTTACTTTTGAACTTATTTTACTCATGTTACGCACAATGCTTCCAAAAAGCTTGATTCTTGATTTCAAGAAAAATCTTTCCTAACTGAGGCTATTTTTGTGTTTCAGGCTAAAGTTTCGCTTCGCTGTACTTTAGCCTGAAAACGATCTCTCCCTCCCCCTAACCCCCTCCCGCTGGGAGGGGGGACCGCGCCGTGCCATTTTGCTATCTTTAGCTAAAATGAGAGTCATTAAATAGTTTTAAAAACAATATTTTGATTGTTGATTTTATCTATCTTGTTATAGCTAACAAATAGGAAAATGGCACTGGACGGTCCCCCCTCCCAGCGGGAGGGGGTTAGGGGGAGGGAGAGATCGTCAACACAAAAATAGCCTCAAGAAGAAGAATGCGTAACATGAGTTATTTTAAATAAATTTATAAGAAATAATTTTTTTGGGTATTGAGCGAGAGTGATTAAAGATGTATTTTTTACCCAAAATAAATTATCGGGATTTTCGGGGAAGGTGATTAAAAGTGTGTGTGTGATCCAAAATAAATTTTGGACTCCAGCACCAGGGTTTTGGAGTCCAATCTCGGCAAAAGTTTCTTCGAAAATTTTGCCGAGATTATTTATTTTGGATCGAAAAAGGGCTATTTAAACCGGATTTAATGGTCCAAAAACTATTTTTTGCTCTGTCTCAAAAGAGCGTTTTTTATTCTTTAGCTGAGTCAATGTGACACCACAACGTTTTTTCCAGTCTGTTAAATCAAACGCTTGGTTGCCGCCATATAAGGCAGCATTTAATTCTTTAAATAACTTAGCGGTAGCATCGTCACCATCAATGCGTACTGTCAAGTATTGGGCAATGGTTTGTAACGAGGCATTTTTAGGGGTTTGCCAACGTAAATGCGCGTATTCTTGAATGGTTTTTTTAATGTCAGCCAATTTGTCAGTGGATGCCAGGCGTTTTTTGAAGGTTGCATCACTCATGCGTGAGGGTGATGTAACAAGGCTGCGCTTCTGTGCCGCTTTATATTCCACTCTTCGGCTATACCAAGATTGTCCTAAAGCTATTATTAGAGCAAAGATTGCAATTGCTAACAGTACCTGTTGCGTTTGACTATAATAAATCGGTTGCGATATAGGCTGAATTGGCTGAGTAATCTGTGTTGGCGCAATCGGGGTGGTTGTTTGAGTATTTGTTGTCACAACGTTGGAGGGCACGAAATTATTTGGATTCGATTTTACTTGGATGGTTTGTGCTGGTAACTCAGCCCACATCAGCTTTTTTTGTTGTACATGCCACCAAGGAATGCGAATCGCTGGAAGTTGCAAGGTGCCGGTGTTTAATGGAATCAAGCTAAAACTTTGCGTAATATTGCTAATGGGTGTGTTTTTATCTTTTAAAATACCACGCTCAATTTCGGGTTTCGGGGTACGCACTCGAAAATCCGCCGTTTCTGGTACAAACGCTTCTAAGTCGGGAGGCGATTGTCCACCCATGCCGTTTGCTACGAGCGTCAATGTCCGAATTAAGGGCGTACCGGCGATGACCGGTTGCGTGATATCGCTTTCCCATTTTTGTTCCAGTTCAAGATTCGTTAGGGGTAGCCAGGGTTGTGTCGTGGGTGGTTGCACATCCAATGTCAGTGGGGCACTACCGATGGTGGTAGGACGATAATTCATACCAAAACTAAGAAAATTCCCACCTAAACTGTTATTACGGTTGTCCGGTTTTAAGGCTTTCATTTTGGCGGAATCTAATTCCAATTTGCCACTGCGTAACGGTGTTAACAAATAAGTGATTTGGGCTACAATGACTTGTTGCCCATTTTTGACCGTACGATGTTGGGAGAGTTTTGTTAATTGTTCCATAATGACACCAGTCGCTGGTGGCACCGGTTCCAAGTCGCGTAACTGTCCACGATGATAGAGACGCAATGTATAAAGAATCGGCTCATGCAAGTAGGGGTTAGGATTAGAAACTGTCACTTCTAAGCGAATTCCATCATTGCGTTTTACTGGCGTGTTACTCACTTGGATTTTGATAGGTTGGCTACGCAAATTGCCAACTTGGGTTTTCAATGTGATGGATGGAATCGTTAAAACACCGGTTTTTTGAGGTTCAAGCGTGTATTGCCAAACAATTTTTCTGGACACTTGCCCGTTGATAATTTGGGTGGACTGAAATTGTTGTTGATTATAAATCCCAAAGTCATCTCCAATTGAACTGAGATCAGGTTCACCAACGGCATTGGTATCAGCGAGTTCGACTTTTAAAGTCAAAGTTTCTCCGGGCGTGACTTGATTGATATCGACGGTTGCCAATAAGCGAGGTGCTGCAAACGCTGGAGAGAATGTTAATAAAAATAGGATCAAAGAGAAGATCGTTATTAATTTTTGCATAAATAATTACCTACAGTTATCAATTATCAATTATCAATTATCATAGACATTTCCGCTTAGGAACGTGCATGAAACAACTTAGTCAACTTAGGGCAACCACAAGGTATTTCCATTATAAATCATCATATTACATAGTAGCAATCCTTTATGGTTGCCCAAATATTTCATGCACGTTCCTTAGTAAAAAATAGGATAAATTTAATGATATTGATTACTGACATTCGCTTCGACAAGCTCAGCGAACGGTTCGCTGAGCGGTTGGTGAGCTTGTCGAACCATGCGGTGCCCTGAGCTTGTCGAAGGGTCGAAGCGAACTTGAACGGGCATGAAACAAAAATTCGAGGCATTCAAACGGTAAACGACTTTGTTTTTGTAAATTTATTCATTAAAATCATTGTAATACATATTAATAAAACAATTTATAATGAAGGGTGCCCCAAATAAAAGCTAAAGCTTTGAACTCCAAATCAATTGTAGACTCTAAGTCAAAGCTTACGCTTTGGACTCCAAATCAAAGCTAAAGCTTTGGACTCCAAATCAAAGCTAAAGCTTTGGACTCCAAATCAAAGCTAAAGCTTTGAACTCCAAATCAATTTGGGACTCCAAATCAATTTACCAAGGTTTATCCGATTGCTTGGTGTTGGCATTATGGGCATCAATATAAAATTGTCCCTTGAGTAGTTGTTGTGGATTTTCAGTAATGCGATTGAGTAAAGCATCTGCCATCATATCACTTTCACTGTATATTTTTTCATCAGAAGAAGCATTGCCATTTTCAGCCATTTGTTCTTGATTTTCCTCGGTAATCTGTTGCGCTTGTTGTTCAGCATTTTCATAATTTTGGGCATCTTCCTGAGTAGATTGGGCTTGTTGCGATGAGTCATCCGGTTCAGCATCGTTTTCTGATGAGGATTGCGCTTGTTGTTGCTGATTTTGCTCGCTTTGTTGTCCTGGTTGTGATTGATTTTGCTGAGAGGCTTCAGATTCATCAGATTCATCGCTTTGTTCATTTTGCCCATTTTGTTGTGCTGATTCTGAATTGTTCTCTTCATTTTGTTCAGAATCGCCTTGTTCAGAATCGTCTTGCTGCGATTGATCCGATTGAGATTGTTGCTGCATTTGTTGTTTGGCTAAATCTACATTAAATCGTGCGTCTTCATGATTGGGTTGTTCCGCTAATACTTGTTCATAAGTATTAATGGCTTTTTCATAGTCACCTTGTTGAAAGTAGGCATTGCCTAAATTATATTGGGCATTTAATGTTGCGTCTGGATGTGTCACATTACTAAAGGCTTCTGCGGCAGCAATATATTGTCCTTCTTTATATAAGGCAACACCACGTTTATAGGAATCATTAAAGAGTTTAGCGGCTTCGCTATATTGTTCTTGTTCAAATGCAGTCGCGGCTTGTTGTTCAGTATTTTGAAACCAAGTCCAAGCGAAAGCGGAATTTGAGATACAGAATAGTAAAATATAGAAAGTATATTGAAATTTCATTGATAATTTTTCCTGGTTATAACGGATTTTAGGGAGATTAAAATTGTCGTTGAGCGATCACTCAAAATTTTGAATGACGCTAAGGAGTGACGCGGAGCGTCACATAAGGATTCCAACGCTGGAGCGTTGGAACCAGAAAAACAATCAGTTAGAAAAGGGTTTTTCATTAACAATTAACAATTAACAATTAACAATTTTCACCAGGTTTGGACCTTCAATTCTATTTTGAAGTTTTCACTTCAATCGTCACTGTAGCAATAGTCCATTTGTTACCATCTTTTAATATTTGGGTTTCTCTGGTCATGTAATTCTCAAATGCAATTTCATTGCCGACCAAACTAATTGTGCCAACTTCTGCTGGAAATTTTTGGTTTTTGGGCAAATAGATATGCGCCTTATCAGAACTCCCGACTAAGATAGGCTGCTCACCTAACGTAATCGTACTGGCATCTTTTGGTCCCCAACGAACTTCTAACCAAGCTTTTCTCGCCAATTCAGCCATACCCAGAAAAATACCAATACAAAAGCCTAAAATCATTGCACCAAGCAATCGAGGGGCAATGTCATCCGCAATAAAATAAGCAACTAATAAAAAACCGATGACACCAATCGTTCCACCCAATAGCCCGCCTTGTGATGCTTTAATAAGATTTAGATTGGGGATAAAAAATGCAATACCGGCACCGAGCAATATTCCTAATAAAGACCAGGCTATCATACGAGTGATGATATTTAATAGCGTGATCTCTGTGGTGAAATCAGAGGTAATACCATAAAGTAATTGCCCTACACCACCGGCGATAAAACCCACTAAAATACAACCCATGCTAACAATTAAACCTTCACGAAGCGTTAACAAACGTCGGCGTAAATAAAAATTTTGCCCAATCACCAGAGCTAAACCGATGCCTAGTGCCAAAAGTGCAGTCCAACCACCAATCCTTAATAATGAATAACCTAACGATTTTTCGGTAACAAGCACCGGGTTAGCAGTAACCAGATTTTGTTCATAAATCGCCTTTTCAGCTTTCTGAAAAGCTTGGTCAAAATTGCCGACGCTGGTTGGAAAAACCAGTGCCGCGTCGCCGGTGACTTGCGTTAATAAACCGATATCAGCATCATCAGTAGCAATAGCGACTATTTGAATATTGGCATTTTTAACTAATTGACTGGCATTCAACGTAGTTCGTTGATTATCCGGCTTACCATCGGTAAATAACAGAATGCTCCGTTGTTCAGAATCAGAACCAGCGGATAATTGATTCATTGCCGATTGTAATCCCCGATCCATCGGCGTACCGCCAACAGCACGCAATTTTTGAATGGGCTGTTCTAAGCTTATCAAATCGCTGGTCAAGTTAGCCACGAGATAAGAACGCCCACCAAATCCCACCACAGCAATTTTATTGTTCGCTAAATGAGTGAGACCATGACGGCGTTGAATAAATTGTATTGCAGCCGCCTGGACTTCTTGTAATTTTGTGCCTTCTGCCATACTCCCTGATGTATCAATGAGCAATATCACATCATGAGGAGGGAGTGGTATTGAGGGTGGTTGTGTCGTTTTTAAAAAAACTTCACCTAAAATGGCACCCATCAAACAGCCAATGGCGGCAAATATTCCAAACAATATCGGTTTAGGTAAACGATTAAACATAATTGAATAAATTGGTAATTGGTAATTGGTAATTGGTAATTGGTAAAGAGTAGAAAAAAATCTCACGCTCAAGCAAAGGCTAGTGTAGGGTCAATGCCATTAAGTTAAGGGCAACCATAAAGGATTTCCCCTACATAAGATCATGATTTGTAGGGGTAATCCCTTGTGGTTACCCCAATTAAAATCCTTAACGAAGGTGGCATTGTAGTGTAGGCGGGCAACGTGTTTTTGTTGCTCTCCATCTATCAAAATATCTGGTGTATCATTCATTTGTACATTTCACCTTCTGTAGCAGCGAGGATTTCTGCCACATTATCAAGATTCGGTAACTTTGCACCAAGAGATACCGGTTTAATCCGGTAAGTTTTCTTTTGATGAACGGATGAAGATTCAATGATATCAAGGCCCACACATAATGTCTCATTAAGAATTTTTTTTAAAGAGTCATTACGTTGCTCGCACTGCCGCTTTAATCGTACAGCAATATCGTTGTTTAATGTTATGACCATTTGCATTTATTAAGTCTCCTTTAACAAAAAATTCTGAGGTTCTAAATTCAAAGCGAAGCTTTGGCTTTTGGAGTCCAAAGCTTTAGCTTTGGAATTATCTAAAAATGTCTATTCTGCCATTCTTCATAATCCCAAGTATCTATAATCCATTCGGTGAGATTGTCTTGCATATTCAGAAAAACAGATTTATTCCAAATAGTCATACGAGAAAAACTTAATCCGTAAACGATGGCATTAGTCATTAACATGAAAACGATGGCTATCATGAATAGAAGTACGATAGGTACGCCTAATGTCGTATTAAAAATGGCGGCTATTAAAAAGACAATAAATGATACGATTCTTTTCAGTATCTGATAAATGCCATCTAACACGAATAAAACCGAGGCAATTAAGAAGTCTAATAACGTCAAGAATAGGGTTTGAATAGATTGACGAATAGTGGTTTTCAGATGGTTAAGCTTTGAACTTAATAAGCTTATATAATTTAAGGGTTGAGAGAATTTGGGTTGATCAATGGCTTCTAGTTTTGCAACTTCTTGATAAAATACTTGTCCCCATTCTTCAGCTTTTGGCCTCGCACTTGGTTTATGATGACCATCTTCAAATGCTTTAAAAAATAATAATTTTAATGGCGGTGGAATAATTTTAAAATTATTATGCCATTTGGGTAAACTTTCTATATATTTTGCTTTAGTGCCGTGAGGAAATAAGCCGCTTTGAATTTTTTCAGGTATAGTATCGCAATCGGTATATTGACCGCCATAAGTGGCTGCAAATGGTGGTAAACCAAATAAGACTTCATAAAAAATCACGGCCATTGAAAATAGATCCCACGAGACATCAATATAGTTTATTGATGGATGTAAGTTTTGTTGATAGCCTTCTGGTGGAATATATTCGGCGGTAACAGCATGACTGGGATGAATCACTCTTGAGCCATTGGCAATTTGAATGGAATCTAAGTCAATGATTGAAATTTTACCTCCTTTAGTGACCAACATATTTTGAGGTTTCATGTCGACCAACACATAATAATTTAATTGGTGAATTTTATGGATGGCAATCGCTATATTGACGCAAAGCTTTAGTCTTAACAAAACGCCGGTTTTAGTGGTGATGTCAAATTTATACCATTCATGGGGCAGATTTTTTTTCAATACGGGCCGGCAGAGTTCATAAAGTTCAATACTCCCCTTAAATGCTAAGGGCATGATAAATCCCATAAATTGACCGTTTTCATAAACTATTTCGGTGGGCCAACAAATCAAAAAAGTACCACCATCCAATTCCGATGGCGGATTTTTGATCATATAGGTAATTTTTTGCTCACGTTCTTTCGTGCGTTTAGTCGAATGAAAAATTTTGACGCAATCACGCTTATACGATGAAGGAGCAATAATTTGATGGACTTGTCCTTCACCCCCAGCACTACTTAATGGGCTATCTTGAACAGTAATTTTTCGTTTTTTTGAGGTTTGAAAGTATAGGGGCATAACAATAAGGGGGCCGGTGAAAGGGGTCAGGTGAAAGGGGACCGGTGAAAGGGGGCCGGTGAAAGGGGGCAGGAGAAAGGTGAAAGGTGTCAGTTATATCCATTTTGAGATAAAAACAGAGTTTTCAGTCCAAACTTTAGTTTGGGTTTGAACTTAGAAATATAATACTTGAATATTCAGTATTCAGATTTCATCAAGAACAGCTTTTCCCCTTTTACCTGACTCCTTTCACCTGCCCCCTTTCCCCTTTCCCCTTTCTCCTAAATTAAAACACCAAGTATCATGGTTTTGTCGTCTGATTCATCCTTCAAGGTTTGATTTCCAGCAGTAAGAAAACTATGCCATTTGGCTTGTATTTCATTATAGGGCGTACCTTCCTGCTTTAAGTTTTTTAGTGTAGTGACTAGCGGCTTAAAAAATTTAGGATAAGGTTTGTTAGGATCGGACCATTTTTTGGTTATCGGATCAACTTGACTACATTCAAAAGACGATTTTTCACAGCCATCTGATATTAATGTAAAAGCTATCGGTTTTTCGGTAATCACTCGACTTTCTACAAAATGATCGATATTTTGATGCCAAATATCAGAAGTCATGAAAACGGTAGCATTAGCTTCTTCTCCCTTCCAAGGAATCATAATAGATTTCCATTCATTTTGCCAATTACAATAGGCAGCTCTACCGTCTCCAATATGCGTAATCAGTAACCCAATCGGTGAATAAATCACAGCAATGACAGTACAAGCTAATGATTTAGTTTCTCGTTGTTGCACATTGGCATAACTTTCTAACATTTCTCTCACTTCGGTTAATACGTTTTTAGCGGATAGATGCCAATCTTTATTTGAAGGTAGTTGATTTTGTTGATGCCAATCATTTTTGATGACTAATTCATGAAACGCACGCGCTGTTTTTTGGACGATAAATTGTGAACCAAAATGAGAATATTCAGCAGAACCAGCCCCATCAGCAACAACAGCAATTCCCCAATTATTCCCAATTTCTTCATGGTAGTGATTATCTTGACAAGGCAATTGACTTTCAATATGTGATTTACCAATCACCGAGCCACCTATCACAAACCATTTTTTTATGATCCAAGGAGTCATATCTGAAGAAATGGTTTTAGTCTCTATGATTGGTTGAGTGGGAGGGAACTTTTCTCTGTCGTAAAGCGGAGATGGGGAGGATTTTTCTGTAACCGTATTGTTGTTTGCTACCGATTTTGCGTTGTCAGGTTGTGAATGATTGGGTTTTTGAGACAAGATTGTTTTACCTCGATTCATTTTAATTAAGAAGCGATGTTTATGCTTTTTAATAGCAAAGATAATGAGAATTAGAAAAATTGAAACTAAAATCATCAGTACAATGACACAAAAAATCGTAACTAATTGGTCAAAACTCGCAAAGTGGCTTTTTTCATTGGCTTCAATAACAGCCATTTTTGCGTTGGCTTCAGTCATTATTTTTTCAATAGCTTCTTGAAATTGTTGCCACTGTGTTTTTTTCCACCAATCTTGCCAACATTTCATATCCCATTGCCATCCCCAATCAAAATACCAACATTGATGACAACTTTCAAAAGTGTTTGCCAAACAAGCCCAATGTGGCGATAAGTTGTAATTTCCAATAATCTTTTTTTGAGTGAGATGAACAGAAATTCGGTTCTCAAAAAATTTATCCAAGGACATTCCTTGAGTGTTTAAATAATCATTTTTCGCATTATTAATTTGATTAACAAGAATTATCAATGGATGTCCCGCATAATAATACCGATTGAGAAATTCATTTAATTGTTCAAATGTCTGAATGTAATATGGAAAGTCTTTAGGACGTAGTCTGGTATTGATAAAGTATTTTGCAATTTGAATATTAATGTTATCAATCGCTTCACCAACAATTTGTTGTTTTTCATCTTGTTGTGCTGCATATAAATAAGGGCCATTTCCTAGCAACACGATAAATAAAATAGCAAAACCTAATTTCATTTAAACTCCAAAACGCCAAAGCTAAAGCTTTGGACTCCAAAACCCAGGCTTGGAGTTCAAAGCTTTAGCTTTGGGACTTATGTAGTAAAACCTTGCGTCCAATCGGGAGTAGGCAAATTAACTTGTTCGCCAGGTTTTGAAGAGGTGACGGTACTCATACTCGCGCTTAACCATTTGAAAAACGCACCAAATTTCAATCCTTGCAATAACTGTGGTGGCATATCAGAGTGTGAAATTTGTTTGAGAGTATCCATATTAGCACCCTGCACACCAATCGCCAAAAAGACAAATTTTTTGCCTTCGATAGCGGTGCGAATTTCTTGCGTCAATCCCTCAACATCCTGATCACTATCCGGTTCACCATCAGTAATAGCAATGATCCAAGGACGATAATAAGGTTGTCCAGTTTCTTTATACCACTGTTTTCGGGCTTCAACTTTGGCGATAGCTTCCCTAACGCCATCAACCAATTTTGTAGAACCTTTTGTGGTCAAGATAGGCATAGTAAAGTTGTCAACCAATGCCGGCTCTAATTCATTTTTAACATCACTATGAAATGTGATAATAGAAATTTCCAATCGGTTGGCTGTTGTAGCATCCTCTTGAATTTCATCATAGAAATCTTCCAAACCTTGATTGAGTTCATCAATAGGTTTTCCAGCCATTGAGCCGGAAACGTCTAATGCGAGAACACATAAACATTTTTGTTCGTAATTGTCCGGTGATTCTGCTGCAAAATCATTTTTTGCCATATAGGTTTTTCCTCTGATGAGAAATGCCAGTTTGATTCATACTGGGATTTCTTTAGTATTTAAAAATATATAAATTACATTTTATCGCAAAAAGTGAATTGATATATCATAATTTTTTTTTATCCTATTTAAAAAATAGCTAAATACTTGATGATCAAGTTTTTTTCCAAAGACAATAACGACAAGGATTACATGTAACCAAGGATAAAACCATGAAGGTTTTGAGGTTCTGCGCTTTCCGACAAAGCTCAGCTTTTTACGAAGACATACGGGATTTATCCTTGTTTACATGCAATCCTTGTCGTTTTTTTGAGGAAACTTGAACATCAAGTCAATAGGGATTGATCTTATTCTTTATCATCTCAATTTTTATTAATGCGAGAAATGAGTCCAATGAAACAAATTGCCTCTTTACGTTACAATGTTACTTTCAAAAAAGTTTTTAATCACCCAAATCTTTTCAGCGCATTAGTTAAGGATTTTATGGGTATCACATTGAAAATTAATTAAAATTTATCCGCATAAACATAAGCTCATTTTTGTCTCAATTCATGCGGATATCCTTCCTCTCTGTCGAGAATAGGTGGCACAGACCGTTGCCTAATTGACTTCCCTGTTGATGAGGCAGCCTTCCATCGATATTGGGGTCTAGCTGTCCGTATCTAGCTTCGCTACACGTTATCTGACGGAACAAAGATTTGCATTTGTGACCAAAATCCAGCCTACCAGAACTTTGATTTTGTTTTTCTCTGCTCGTTGCAAGCGTTATCTCTGATTTGGAGCACATCTTTTTTTAGTGATTTTAGTCATCTTAGCAATCACCTTACCCTTGTTCTCGTCTGGATATTTGTTCTGATGGCATGATAAAGCTTAATTTCTTTTTCATGCTCAAATACGACAGAAATACAATAATCCTGCATTCGGTTTTTGTCTGTTATCCATTTATTAACATTTACCAAAACCAGTGAAATGGGGGAAGCAGGTATTTTTTCTGGTTCTCGCTGATATAATTTCCATGCTTTTTGATGACATCCAGCTTTTCGGGTATTTGCACCAGGGAAAAATTTAATTTCAGATTTCTGTAAATCTTTTGGTACTCCAATTTGTTCAACATCACCGGAAATCACAGCGTATTTTTCTATCAAGATTTGTGGCGTTACTGAATGAAACAGATGAAATTCTATACGGTTACCTAAATAACTATCACCACGAGTGGCACGGGTTTCAGGCGTAAAGGTAAGCGTGACAATTATCTTTTTCTTACCAATTTCGGTAAAAAAAAGTTCTGGTAATTGCAACGAATAAACCTTGATTTGATTCAGAGCAATTTGTCCTTCATCCCAGAGTACAGCACGATTGTCTAAGGAATATAAAGATTTATCATAATTACTCAAGCCGTAGCCACAAATCGATAAATGACATTGTTCGGCTTTGATCTTGTTCTCTGTCCCATAAAAGTCTTTGGTTGGCTGGAAAGGATAATTTGCCCCTACCAATAACATATTCTTGATAAAATTAGCAGACTTGTTAGGGAAGTGGTTTGCAATTTTACCAATAATATGCGCCACTTTTGGTGCTGCAAAGCTGGTACCCACATCAAACTGAATAATGTTATTTGTTACTTGGTTATTGAGTAAGAGCAGTTTGCCACCTCGATCTTCGACAATTCGCCCATAATTTTCAGATAAAATTAAGTTACCACCATATTCAACTAATTCTGGCTTAATCATACCATTAATGCCTGGTCCAGTTCGCGTAAAAGGCGAGGGTTGCTGTGCCTGGGCAATCGGCGTTTTAATTTTTTCTGCACCATAGCGTTCTTGTTCTATTTGCAGTTCATCAGCAATAGAACCTACGGTAAGAGCCAAGGCAGCAGTCGCAGGATTTATCAAACGAAAATCTTCATTTTCAAATAGGTAACGTGGATAATTGTCTACCACATCTGCTATTGAATCATAAAAATGAAGGGGTGATTGATTACCCGCAGATACTACAAAAACGACAGAGGGAAAGTTAAAGGCCAGTTCATCAATCAAAGCCGCTAAAGGCAACTGATGGGAATAGTGTTTATGCCAAATTTCATTGCAATTACCTAACGAAATATTGACCACTTTTATAGGGTATTCAGGGTTGGATAAAAAGCTCTCTACCGCATCTTTAAACTGATGTTCAATTAATTTTTCTGGGTCATAAATAGCATTGATGGCTTTACCATTCAAATCTCTCTCTGCATACATCACCTTGGCTGAAAACACCCAATTTGAAGGCGTGAAGGTTTTTCTCTCCAAACTATCTGCAATGTCACCATAAACAGCACAACCTGCCAATGCCGTACCATGTCCCACAGTATCCTGTGTTTCTGTTTCCCCTGACTGAAAATTTTCTTCACCACCAACACAGTTTTCCAACATGGGATGATTGGAAAGAATGCCCGAATCAATGATCAGTATGCCCATGGCATTTTCTTCGGGTGGATTAAATTCAATACCCTCATCGGGTTGCATCGTCTCAAACGGATTAAATTGAATCATAGCGGGCCTATCAGCCCGCGCGATTTCTTTTAATTGGATGATTTCATCAAATACGGCTTTGGTAAGTTTTACCCTGAGTAAAACAAAGGATTTTGTGATTAGGGTATCTGTAATTCTGAATTGGCTAAAATCAGAATAAGTGTCTTTTAGTTGTTGGATAAATCGTTCATTTTGCTGTGGATCATCTATTTTCCATAATTCAAGATCAATAAAATCCGCCGTATCAGTCAATGGCTGATCGGCTAAACGTTTGCCAATCTTTTTTTCCAATGGAATGTCACCAAAGGATTCAATGGCATGAAAAAAATCATAGTTTTTCCCATATTCGGAGCCATAAGTTGCCAGCTTTTGCTTGAATCGGCTTAAATCATCATCCTTACTAAATACTACCCAAAAACCTTGTTTACCTTCGGCAACCGATAAAACATGGATATCCATAGAAGCCAATGTCTGTTCAAAGGCATCAGGGGAAACCGGTTGATTAATTTCAATTTCAAAAATCAGCTTGGGATCAATCTGACCGGAAAACTGTTTTTTTAATGCTGAAAATGCACGGCTTAAATTTTTGGCTTGTTGATTTGCTAGTTGTGAAAAACTGACTTTGTCTCTACCTTCGAGTAATGAAAAGCCACCACCACCACGTTTTTTCCGTTCAATGTTGCCCTGAAACAAAGGTAGTCTAAGATGTTCGTGTTTCTCCATTATTCATCTTCCTGTCTGTGGTATTTTACCTTTTCACGGCGAATAAATTGTTCAATGGCTTTTTCTAGATCATCCATAGTCAACGTGTTTCTGGCATCAATAATGGTGGTTTTCATCGCCTCAACTGTGATCATTTTTATATCCGCAGGTGATAAGCTCTGACTGTCCTGGGCAGCTTTATTAAGATTGATTTTTTTATCGCGTTTTATGGGGCGCAAGTAGCGTTCAAAGAGTTGTTTACGGGTTGCTTCATTGGGTAATTCATAATCAATCACGGCATCAAAGCGTCGCCAAATCGCGCTATCGAGGATGTTTTGATGGTTGGTGGCGGCAAACAGGATGCTATCGCCTTTGAAGTTATCTAGCATTTGTAAGAAGTTATTGACTACCCGCTTGATTTCGCCATGTTCGTGATTGTCATCCCGGTTTTTGCCGATAATATCAAACTCATCAAACAGCACAATCCAGATGTCGTTTTCAATAAAATCAAATACCTTGCGTAAATTGCCCGCCGTTTCGCCCAGATAGGAGGAGATAATCGCGTCAAAACGAATATAAATCAAAGGAATGTTCAGCACAGAACTGATGATTTGTGCTGAAAAAGTTTTGCCGGTGCCAGGTTTGCCACAAAGCAGAATTTTCTTTTTATAGCTCAGGTTATAGGTAGCTAAAATATCCGCGTCCTTAAATTCACGGATAATGCGTTCAAGCTGAGCTTTGGTTTCTGAAGATAAAATCAGGCTCTCAAAATCTTGCTCAAAATGCTGAATTTCCAGCAATGGAAACCCTTTTTCGGTATCTCTGGGAATTGGCAAAGTTTGCTTGAAGCGTTTTTGAGGACTAGAAATAATCGCTGATTGATATAAAGCTTTTTCCAGTTCTTTAGCGACAAGCGTATGTTTTTTGCGTTTTTCCCGTTCAATATATTCTCTTGCCGCTTGCACAAAGGCTTCATTGTCTTGGTTATTAAATGACAAAAAAAGCTGTTTAACCAGTTCTGAGGGAGTCATGCCGTTGTCTCCTTATTTTTGGAATAATTTTCTGTACATTGCCTAGAGCTTTATAATGAGAAAATCGTAAAAAATCATTGAACGGATTAAGTAGAGTGGACAAGCGGGTCAGAGATATTAGAAAAATTCACTGTTCTACTCGCTTGCTCACCAAAAATAACTCTATTAACACAACATGCTTACGCTCAATTTCAGGGTGAAAACTCTCTGGTAGTCTTGCCCAATCTCGCGCTTCCACTAAAAAAGGAATGTTGGATTCTTGATATGCTTCATTAAAGGCATAAAGTTTTGCGTTGTCAATGGGCGTTAAATTTGGACTAATCAGGGTCAGAGTCAAATTAATTATTGTTGTATTGGACTCATATACTGTCTTGTTCCAAATCGACGTTCAGCAAGATAGGCTAACGGTTTACCCAAAAAAGAAATAAAAGGGTTATATATATCACAAACATAGGCAGCCGGATTCAATTCACAACCAAGCCATTCCTTGAAATGATAACTGGTAATCCCTAAATCAATTTGGTCGCAATTTTGCTGAGAAGCATAGTCTAAAGTGGCATAAAAAAGATTGAAATAGGCTTTAGTTCGGTAGCTCACGTCATAATCTAAACCGATGGCTTTTAGAAACATCGTATTGCCACTTTTCAGCAATAGTGCATCAGCAATAATAATATCGTTCACTTTAACCACGACTAAACGCGGCGTTAAGTTGTTGAAAATTGATAATTTAGAAAAAAACGTCTCATCAATTGTAATCGGCATTTCGACATAGTTCGGTCTTTTTTTAATCTCTCTGGAGGTATTCCTATATAAGGTGTAAATCTGGGAAGAAATGCTTGATATATCATCACAAATTTCAATGTGTCCGCCTTGTTTCTCCAATGTCCTTTTTTCTACCTTACATTTACGCCGCTTTTTGCTACTCAAACTTTGTAAATATTCATCAAAACTTTTGTATGGATAAGTTAACAGTGTATTTGGATAAAATGATAAAGGTAGCATTCCCTCAAAACCGGGGGAAAGATTAGAAGATTTAATCGAACTATCTATCTTGATACATAAAACATCCAGATTCAATAATGCTTTGATATGCTTGCGTAGTGCGTGAATAATACTACCCCGTTCAAATTCATCGATCTCTTCTACAGTTAATAATCCCGGCCTATTCAAAAGCGGAATTTCTAAGAAACCAACATTGAATTGTGCAAAAAGTTTAAGAAATTGGGCGATAGGCTTCCATAAATATTTCGCTGGATCGAGTTTTCTGACAATAGAAAGAATCGCAATCCCTATCAATTTTTCTCCCTTGTATATCTTGAAAACAACAATTTCATGTCCCTCTTTAATCACCGTTCGCATTAATTCAGCCCATTCTAAAGCAATCTCTCCCATCAATTCATGAATGAAAAACTTTGACAAGGATAAGCGCGTTTCCTCAGGAATTTCTTGGTAGATCGTCTCAAATTTATACATAAATCATTATAAATCATTGTGTTAGTATAAAAAACCTGACAAGTTTTGAAAACCTGTCAGGTTTAATAACATGAGTAATTATTTATTCTCAATCTTTTTAGATAAACGTCTTTGCTCAAGATAGGTAAATACTGATTTATCACCAATATCGGGCGCAAGAGGTTGTACGACTTTACGCATTATGAAGATAAGAAAGAGAATCGTCCAAACTATCAATAAACTTCGTTCCGTTGATAGGGAAAATAAGCCATTTACGTGCCCTACAAATAAGGTTGGCACTAGAATAGTTAACAGTATTGTTTCAAATTGTTTATAGCAAAAAACTTCTTTCAAATAGATACCGGTTAATGTAGCGAAGCTGAAACAAGTTGCGAATAAAACTAAGGAATCATCGTAAATTAACAAGGCAAGGGGCTTAGGATTTTGCCAAATTAAAACAGCCATACTTACAGTACCCATCAACCAAAAAATTTGTAATAGTCTATGTAAGAAGATGAAATAAATACGAGTAGTAATTATGCTGATAGCTAAACCTAAAGAAAAAACAGCAAACAAAGGCGTTAAAATTTGCAATATAAAAGGCGTTGCGCCCTGCCAGAGAACAAGAAAACTACCTGTGATAAAACTCAAAGCTGATATGACCAGTCCCATACGATAGATGATAATACCTCGACGGTCGCTTTGGTTAATAGTAAATTCGCCAAATTGACCTTGATGAACAACTGGCCCAGATTTTTGTGTGGTCATTGTCGCTCACTTTGTTGATTTTACTATTGAGAAAAACGCTACTAAAAAAATACAAGTATCATCATCGCTATCATCGTAATATTCTGTAGCATAACCGTTTTTCCTTGCACGGGTACAAGTTTCTTTGGATTGTCGATGTTCTCTTTGGCCTGCTTTATTATATGAAAACTCAATGGAATAAGAATAAATAGAGAGAATGCGATTATCGGGAGGATGCCAGCAATGATAAGAAATGCTATGGAAAGATAGACAAATATGTGACCTAACATGAAAATATTAAAGGATTTTTTAAGTCCAAGTCTAACAACCCAATTCTTTTTTCCCGTTTTTTTATCGGCCTCATAATCGGGTAACTGATTTATCCATAATATTAATACCGTTAATAAGCCGGGTGGAATGCCGATTAAAAAATAGTTCAGTGATAATGTATCCGTTAGAACGTAACCGGTTCCAAATGTGATCAAGGGCCCGAACGCAAAGAATAGACCTAATTCTCCAAGCCCTTTTGATTGTAAGCTAAAAGGAGGACTTGAATAATAATAAGCGATCAATGCGCCTGCAATTCCAGGTATGATTGCATAAGGTCTAAAATAAGATATGACCACAATACCTATTATCCCAATCAATAAAGAGATAGAATAGATCGTTCTAAATTGCTGTTTTCCCATAGCATGTTCGACAAATTGTCGAGTGCCACCGTTGAATTTACTGCCATTTTTATTAATACCATCATTATCCCAATCAAAAAAATCATTGATTGTATTAGCACATAACTGCAATGAAAAAACGGTGATCATAAGTAATGCAAACAAGAAATAATCAATGCCTAGCTTCCTGACATAAGCTGCTGTGAATAGAATTGTTAAGAGTGATACAGCTACAAATGGCGCTCTTGTAGCGATTATAAAAGTTTTAAATTCCATAATATTTATCATTCATAAGCGGCAGTGATAATTTTTCAAGAAAAACGTCAATCACCGGTTTAATCTCGGTGTAAACTTTTCTGCTTTTCAATTCTACAATTTTACTATTATACAAATTATAGGCTTTTTCAAGGACTGAATGTTTTTTATACAGATCAAGTAACTTATCCTTGTCTACGCCACATGAAAGCATGGCACTGAAACTGTTCTTATCCTCAATGTCATCATAAGTGATTATATTCAATATAGAAAATCTTCCCTCTTTTATATCACTGTATTTGGGACGGCCTTCTTTTTGACCCATCATATCAATAATATCGTCTCGCAATTGATATATTTCACCAAGATTGTAGCCGAAGGAGACAAGGGTTTTCATGTCGATGGCCTTTCCTTTAAGCCGATAGGCCCCAAGTATTGGTAAAGTAAATAATGCGCCACTCTTTTTTCTTGCAATTTCAAGATAATCTTCTAACTTAAATGAATGAGAATTTATCTCCATAATCTGCCCTTCGACAAGACTCTTTATTGATAAACTCAGTATTTCAATGAGTTCTGGCGATTTTTGGCTCAGTATTTCAAAAGCAGTGGCAAACAAATAATCTCCAAAATTAATAGCATTTGAAATGCCAAACCGCTTCCAAACGGCAATGTCCCCTCGTCTATATTCATCATTATCTTCAATATCATCATGGATAAGCGAGGCATTATGTACTAACTCTATGGCTGCACATAACGGATAAATTTTAGATAGAGAAACGCCTAATTCTTCGCAGATATGTATTGATAGCATAGACCTAAATCCTTTGCCGGGATTTTTGAATTGATATTGAACAATCTGTTTCAACGCTGATTCATTTTTCGTATATGAATCAATAATATCTATTATTTTTGGCCAATGCAGTTCATAATCTGATTTAGTAAACATTAATTCTAATATTATTATAATTCCATTTAACTGTGGGCAATTTTAGGCATCAAACACTATCTTGGCTAAAATTATCCAAACCCGATAACACGACATAAACAAAAATAAAATAACGCTATGTTCAACTTTTTATAAATAGTTGATTTAAAAAGACTAAATTTTTATTAAAAATCAATTATTTAGTAAAAAATCGTACACAGCGTTAGAACAGGTAATTCTAAAGCTATACGCTCAATTGAACCTTTTCAACCGGATTTCCAATAGTCAATTCGTTATCGTTGGATTTAGCCACGATAACCTTTTCGGATTTACCTGATATGAACGATTTAACACGGTTCATAAATGATTGAAAGGCAGACTTGATTTGTAAGGGCAATTTACGATCGTCGTTGGGGAGAAAACCACTACACATAATAAACCACTCCATTGTTTAATTTTGAGGAAAGGACACAGTTCGCATCTGCTAACTTTCCGTTATTTAAAGGATTTTTACATCCTTTGGTTTAAATGATATTCAAATTTAAATACCATTGCGAAACTTATGAAACTCTATAATTAATTCATTTTATAGACTTAATTCAGTCTTTTCAAATTGATAAGTAGGTAGGGTGGGCAACGTCTTTTTATTGCCCATACGCATCAACTTAAGCTAATTTTAGTGGTTTAGCCCTTATTCTATATAGGTTCTCCAAATGTTGAAATTGTGAAGGACTACTTCAAGCCCA
>Ga0233403_10000056_pt1 | contig 45312 bp, 38 predicted proteins | sample Na_oxic_1_MG_FD_179866 | JGI IMG/M metagenome (GOLD analysis project Ga0233403, IMG submission 179866) | Seawater microbial communities from Saanich Inlet, British Columbia, Canada - Na_oxic_1_MG | ecosystem: Environmental > Aquatic > Marine > Inlet | place: Canada: British Columbia | collected...
GAGACTGGTACTCATCAATAAAACGATCCGGCGTAATAATTGGCTTTCCAGGATTACTGATTTCAATGCGGTTGTCATAAATCTCAATCATGACATTATTGCCACGAGATTCAAAATCTTGGTGAATCAGCGCATTAGCCACCAGTTCTCGAATTGCTAACTTTGGATATTGATGCACTTGTTTTCGTAATGCTTCCTCAATCACTTCATGGGTTGGAATTTGCCCCATAACATATTGAATCAGGGACTTAAAAGCGACAGCATATCCCTTAATGCCGGTAATATCTCGAATGGTTTGGAGCTTACTATTGCCATCATAGACAACCAGACGCACCGCCTTACGCGCCAGCCATTCAAAATCATTTAAGTTTTTCGCAAATAAAATCGCACCTAAATTGGTAATGCTATAATGTGCATTGTCTTTAATCACCAATTTTTCACGATTTAACCTATCAAGTATTGCCGATTGTGTTTTTGGCAAAGGGATATTAATCAAATCAAAATAACTTTGTACATCCAGCAAAGACACCACTTTATCAGCGGTAATATTTTGAATAGCCCGCTGAAATTCAAAAACCGGCTTACCCTCTTCAAAAATCCGCTGAAGTTGATCAGGACTCATGGGTACCAATTCTTCACCAGAACGCATAAAATACGCCCCTTCAAAATGTAAAGCTGTGCCACGAGGGCGAGCCGGAATATTGAACACCACGATTCTTTTATTACCATCTTGTAACTCGACAATATCTACCAGAATACGCAGTTTGTCCAATATTTTAGATTTTATTGCGCCAGTATCTTTAAATGCCTGAGTACCTATGATTTTTCGTTGATCATTCACCCCGAAAACCAATTTACCTCCCCCTTCATTGGCAAATGCAACGCAATATTTCATGAGCTTTTTGACATCATACTGTGCTTTGGCTTCTTTATATTCAATCTGCTCATTTTCGGGAGACTGAAGTAATTTCTTTAATTCATCAAAGTTCATTTTTTTTATTACCTAAGTAATTTAAAATAAATAACTTATTTTGCGGTTGCCAATTATCATTTCGCCATATCGAAATATTTTAATCCTAAAAATCCTATAATCAGGTGAATCCTGATTCAGACAAAAAAGTACAATGGTGAAGGGGATTGACCGGATTTGTTCTGAGATGTCAGAGCCAAAAATCTAATCCAAATCTGAAGGTTTGGACTCCAAGAAAATCTAAGCCAAATCTGAAGGTTTGGACTCCAAGAAAATCTAAGCCAAATCTGAAGGTTTGGACTCCAAGAAAATCTAAGCCAAATCTGAAGGTTTGGACTCCAAAAAAAAATCAGCCAAATCTGAAGGTTTGGACTCCAAGAAAAAATCAGCCAAATCTGAAGGTTTGGACTCCAAAAAAAAATCAGCCAAATCTGAAGGTTTGGACTCCAAGAAAATCTCAGCCAAATCTGAAGGTTTGGATTCTAAGAAAAAATCAGCCAAATCTGAAGGTTTGGATTTTAAGAAAATCTCAGCCAAATCTGAAGGTTTGGATTTTAAGAAAAAATCAGCCAAATCTGATGGTTTGGACTCCAAGATACTAATTGCGGTGTTTTTGTTTAGCAGAATGTTTTAATTATAATCAGAAATTTTTCTATGATAACTGAACGAGATGGCAATACAAACTTTTTTATCGGTGGTGCTGTGGATAGTGCAAAAGGTTCACGTTCACCAATATATGCTGCCAGAGCCTCCTTACTAAAAGTCACTGGAAATTCAAAAAAACCTTATGATAAAACGTTCACATGGGGGCTCGCCACACGAAATGGCGGAATATTGAAACAAATACTGATGTTCCCAATCAACTTTATCAAAGCGATTTTTGGTATTAAGGGACATTCCGCAGCCTTCACACATATAAAAAATTTGCGCGACACTGGTAAAATACCTCTTGATAAATCGATCCATCTATATGGTCATAGTTGGGGTGGGGCAGCCAGTATGCGGTTGTGTCATGAACTCGAAGAAGTAGGCATTTCGGTGGCGCAAGTGAATACTTTTGATCCGGTTTCGATAATTAGCCGTGCTGAAAAACCTTATGGTTCTAATGTCGAATGGAATAACTATTATCCGAGTAGTAGAACCAGAAAATTTCCAGATATTATTGCAAAGATTGGTAGTATTTGGGGAAAAATACCAAGAGCAGATAATAATTATTCGGTGACAAATTGGCTCAATAAACCGGAGGGGAAAAGTGGTCATATGGGTGTTTTGTATCCGCATGAATTGAAGCCTGAATAATAACAACTGCACCGGTTGAAAATTTATCTTGACTTTTGATTAGTGACTAAGTACCTTTGACACTGTCAACATGATAAATACCACTTACAATACTTATGGTATTTAAACGTTAGAGTCCGTCATTTATAAGGTTGCGGTGACGGATGATTATTTATTTGCAACCTAACTTATTTTGGAGATGTTAAATGGCTAGTCAAGAAAGCACAATTTTTACTTATGATGGTGAAGATTTTGTCCGTACACACACAACTTTACTTACTGAAGATGGCAAACCGGCTGTTAATACAAAGCTTGATCACGACAATCCCGGCTACAAGGCTTTAACCGGAAAGCGTTCTTATAGCGGACAAGTCACCCTGTTTGGTAAACAATGTGATGCCAACTATGCGCCACTCACCGATGACAGTGGCAAATTGACCGGTGCTCTGATGGTTCTTCTGGTTGGATAAGTAGTATTTGTCCTTTCCAATGTCTTTAAGTATTTGAGAAACTTGGTTTCTCTTCGTTATAATTTGGAGCCAAACCTCCGAGGTTTTGGAAACCTCGGAGGTTTTAGAAACTGGTCAGTTTTTCGTAAATTAGAATGGAATTGAGCCATGCTTAACTTTCTTGAGATTGAAAATTTTAAGTGCATAAAAAAACAAAGTTTTGAATTGCCACCTTTGACGATTTTAACCGGGATAAATTCAACCGGTAAATCATCCGTTATTCAAAGTATATTATTGTTGAGTAAATACCACTCTCAAATCAATAAAGATTTGTTGAGCCGTTGCATTGCCAATATGTCTGAATTTACCGAAATCCGCAATAAATATCAGAACGCCAAATCTTTACAATTAACCGTAATTGATAGCAATGAATCTAAATTTGCTTTGTATATGGATCGTAATCAGACAAGAGCTAACGAAGTTGTAGACAGTGATTCTCTCAACTATGAAGAGCGGATTTACTATATTTCCGCAAATAGAATTGGTCAAGAGGAATTAGCACTTTTCAGCAAAGACCAAAAAGTTGGCAATAACGGTGAATTTATTTTTGGTTATTTTGAGAACAATAAAGATACAAGCCTTGCTGTTTTTAAATACGAAGGTTCGAGTACTTTAAAATATCAACTAAATTCTTGGTTGAAACATATTTTGGAATTGCCAATTGAACTACAAACACAAAAAATAACTACAACTACGGTTAAAGTATCTTTTAATAGTGATGGTATTGATAACATTAACCCATTTAATTCAGGGGTTGGTAATAGTTACGTGGCTAAAGTGCTGATTACCGGTTTGATGTGTAACCGAGGTGATACGCTATTAATCGAAAATCCAGAGATTTATTTATACCCAAAAACCCAAGCAAATATGGGGGATTTTTTAGCGTGGTTAGCCCAAAATGGAGTGCAGGTAATTTTAGAAACTCATAGCGAACTTGTGATAAACAAAATTAGCTATCAAGCTTATAGTCAAGAAATTAATTCTGACAAGATTAGAATTTATTATAAACCATCAATTCAAGAAAACTTTATACCAATTGGTATTAATCACAGAGGTCATTTTATAAATACAGATGGAGATAAAATAATATTTCCTTCTGGATTTTTCGATGTACCATTGCAAGAATTATTGGAAATGGGATGAAAGAGGCTTTAGTCCTTAGCGACGAACTATTGCAATGCTATTATGATTTTAAAAATGGCAAAGTTAATAATAGCAAGTTATTAGAGAAATTTCTAAGTTATTATCATGCTCCACATAAGACTACTGTTGAGCAATTAGAACGTATTGGTTACGATGATCCGCTCCTAAAGCGACGATTAATTCTTAGTGGGGATTTATCACTACCACTTTCATCACTCGCCCAAAAAACTTTTTATAAGATCATATTAAATACGGAAAAATCTGAATATCCTTACGTCAACATCAATGGTGATTCTGTAGAAAAGAACTTTAGTCTTACTTTCAGAATAGGTGAAAACAGAGATAAGTTGACTGCAATGATAAAAGCTTTCTGTCAAGATGCTAACACGATTTTAATTTTTGATAAATATATTATTGATAATCAACAATATACAATACAACTCTTTAAAGATTTAATTCCACGTAAAAGATTGACGGTTTTTTATGACAGAAGGCATTTAGATCAAACAGTTAAAACGGAAATAAAAAGAATTTGCAAAGATTGGCTTTTAAAAGAAGACACCAGAAGTGCTCTAAAAAATTCACATGATAGATATTTAATCATAGACAATAAAACTGAAATCATTCTAAGTAGTGGTTTTCGATATCTATTTGATATAAAAAGTGATATTACTTGTTTAATTAGAAAAATACTTGTTTCTTAATAACAACTAACCGAAGTGCCTGAGCTCGTTAACAACGATGGTATATCGTCGCACGACAGTTGGTTGCCACTTAGATTAAGGTACTTTAACTGGCTCAAGTTACCAATTGATTTGGGAATCGGCCCACTGAGTTGGTTGTCATACAAATCCAGCCGCGTAACATGCCCATCGTTGCAGCGAATTCCCTTCCAATTGCAGGGAGTATTGGTCCAATTCCAGCCTTTGTTATTTTTCCAATGATCTCCATTTGCGCTGTGATACAAATGTAGTAAGGCTTCACATTCAACTTGGGGAATTTGTGTTACAAGAGGACAGATAGAACCACTAAGATTTTTATTGCCGGATAGATTGATAAACGATTTAAGCTTCTTAAATGAAGCCGGTATATAGCCACTGAGTTGGTTATTGCTCAAAAAAAGTTGTTGTAGTTGGCTTAAATAACCAATCGGCACCGGAATTGGCCCTCTGAGTTGGTTGTTGTTCAATTCAAGTATTGTCAATTGGCTCAAGTGACCCAAAGATGATGGAATCGTGCCGCTAAGTTGGTTATTACCCAGTTTGAGGCTTGTCAACTTACTTAAACTATAACCCAGCGATGTTGGAATCGTGCCACTAACTTGATTGCTACTTAGTTCAAGCTGTGTGACATGTTCGTAATAGCATCTGATGCCTTGCCAATTGCAGGGTGTTTTGCTCTTATTCCAACCGGCGTTATTTTTCCACAGAGGGCCATTTGTCTGGCGATAAAATTCTAATAAGGCTTTGCACTCGACTTGCGGAATTTGAGTCACAACGATACAGATAGAGTTACTCAAGTGTTTGTCATCTATGATTAGTTTACTCAAATTTGTCAAAGATTTAGGAAACAGTCCACTGAATTGGTTTTGAGCTAAATTAAGAAAATCCAATTGCTTCAATTTGTTAATAACCTCTGAAATCGTACCGTCGAACTGGTTGCCGTTCAGCAAGAGTTCTCTCAATTGGCCCAACCTGCCAAAGAAATCCGGAACAGTGCCACTGAGTTCATTATCATTCAGCCAGAGTTTTGTCAATTGGCTCAAGTTGCCCAAAGAATTAGGAATGGAACCATGCAAACGGTTTTTGGCTAGAAACAAATAACGTAATTGTTTGAAGTGACTTATTGATTGCGGGATTAGACCACTGAGCCGATTGTTATTTAAATACAGCATGGTGACATAGCCATTTTCGCAGGTAACTCCGGCAACTGCAAATACACTGTTTTCGCTACTGTGCCAATCGCAAGGTTCATTTGTCTCACCCCAGTCCCATTTATTTTTCCAAGCTGGCCCATTCGTGCGCTGATAGAAATCAAGCAAAGCCTCACATTCGGTATGGGAAATTTGGGTAACTTGGGTACAATCCGTCCGTGCATGGGCCAACGGTGGCCCCAAAAACAGTATGGTTAAGACTATCAATTGGATAAATTTATGAAAATGTGTAATCATGATGATTGTTTCTTCTTTCATTGTCTGAATCCGGATTCACAAGATTCTAGGATTAACCGGATAACATTATGATTTTAATCTTGAAAATCCTATAATCCCGTAAATCCGGATTCAGACAAAAAATGGTATATTAATTTTTTGGAGTTACCTAACCTTTCTGGGGAACTACCGTTTCCTGAACTAACGGTGTTTCTAGTAGCTCAAAGTTTATGGGTGTCAACAACCGATGAGCCGGTTTCAAGAAATACAAGAATCCAACGGCTATCACGATCAAAGTAACACCCAGCATCGGCAGATAGCTTATCCAAATACTAGCGATAATGATAAGAAATAGACTGATGCTTATTATCAGGGCGGAAAGCCAATTGAACCGGTTAGTGAAGCTATCAAAAAAAGGGATGTATTTTAATAATTTACTGAGTAAAAGAGGGAATACATAAATACCTGGGGAGGCAACAAAAGATATTATTGTTACCCCAATTATGTTCATTGCCAAGCCTATTTTTATTTCTACTTCCAAACTAAACATAATAAAAATGAATAATAAACCCAAGAAACCCCAAAAAAACTCAGCTAACGATACTTTTAGAGTCCAAGCTGGAGGAAAATTGTTAAGTACCTTCAACATCAAGAAGATCAAATAAATACCGAAAGACAGGGTAAAAAATCCTAACAAATAGAATATTAACCTTTGGTAAAATTGGAAAAAATAGTATGTTTTTACTGGGAGGATTTTTTTTGAATGGGTGGATATGACTTCCTCCATACTTGCTACACCAGATTTCAACAGTTCAATGTCAGGCTCCCACCAATTCCTTTGATAAGAAACCAAACGTGAACCGACTTGTTTAGCAATAACACTCACTGTCTCAACGTTAACTACAAAAAAACGGAGCCGTAAATCGCCAAATTGAGGTTTAGCCGGTTCTTGTCCTACATAATAATTGCCGTTGTTTAAATGCAATTTACCACCTAATTGGACACTGAGATTATCCGGTATCTGTTCAAATAATTCTTTAGTCATGGGTAGCCATTGAGAATGGGGCATCTTGTCTGCATGGCGCATATTATCTACAAGCCCCGAAGATAAGGTAAATGCACCCAATTTAACCAGTTTCGGCATAAATGTTTTACTGTTCAGGGGCGAAGCGGTATTTGACCAGCCTTTATCTTGGCCCTCAAATCTTTCTACAACCCGTCTCAATTGGAGTACATTGGAAACCACAATACCAAATAAAGGATCGGTTAAAATGTCGGTTGTGGTGTCACCCGTCACATAAACCAGTTTTCCTTCATTGGATTTGTCAATGTGATCAGCCTTAATTGAAGTCACGTCACCCGGAATAGTACCGGGCCGATCATGAATTTGAATAGCAAAAAACCAATCAAGAGAAACAAAAATCAAAAGGGAACCAAAACATAAGAGAAACAAAAATGATAGAGTAGCCAAAAAAATAGTACTTGGACACCAAATTCCCGGACATAATTTCATAGCAATAATTCCGATTAAAGGTATACCTAACCGGTTTTAAAAACCGGTCAGGTATAAAAGTGGATAAATTATTCCAAATTCATGGAATTAGGTTGTTTCATAAGAGTTATTAACTCTTCTACAATCACTTTGCCAAGCTGCATATATTCAAAAGCCGTTTGGATTAGCTGAAAATTTAACACCGTATCAAACACCGGTGGATCGAATAAATCTTGGGATACCGGAATTGCCATATACAGTTTGCCATTAACGAAAGACAAATGGATTGGTGTTTTTAAGCGACGACGCAATGCCAGCAAACGCTGCATAAATGCCGTCGAAAAAACGTATTTGGCTATAATTGGGTTATCACTATAAACGACAAATTCACGTTCCAATGCCGGCTTTGCTAATTTTACTGATTGCAAGTATTTTTTAAAACTTTGTTTAGCATCATTGGGTAAAATGACCGTCATTCCTTCAAAATCCCAATTAACATTGAAAATAAAAAATAACCCTTTAAAAATAGTGTAAGAAGGATCATCTAAGACTTCTGCATGGACTTCGGAGGATTTTACATTTGTTCCACCCAAAATGCCACCAACATAATCTTCTCCACTCCATCTGTTACCTTTTATAAACAACTGACTGGTGTGAAATGCTTTAACTTTGATGGTTTTTTCAGGAGCGTAGCTCAAATTTTCATCAATAAAAGTAACCAAAGAGCCAACCACTGCCGTTTTGAAATGAGCCTGATAAGAAGATTTCATTTTACGATAGAAATTTCCGATGACTATAGCAATGACTATCATATAGATGATTGTGGCAAACATAATGATTCCCATCATATCTTCTACCCCAGATTTTCTGAGAACCAGGACTCTCGAAACATCTCTTGCTTCTAAGGTAAAAATAATTATTACCGCCAAAATGGCGAATATGACCAATATCCAGAAGATGTTCCAAAGGGTTCTTCGTTTACTGACAAGAAGTTGGCGTTGTTCTTCAAAAAATAATAACTTGGGTTTAAGGTCGGTTTCGTAAAATGCCCTTAATTCGTTTTGGGTTACCATGTTAGTTTTTAATTTCATAAGCTGCGCTTTAGCGAGCGTGTACAATATGCCCATAAAATAATCTTGTCAAGCGTCAAGGCTCAAACTTCTAAAGGTGTGACCTCAATTTGAGGTCACGTTTTTTTTGTAGGGTGGGTAAGGCCGGTATCCCACCATTTAAGCTTAAGGTGGGCAACAAAAAGACGTTGCCCACCCTACATTAATATTTATCTACATCAAACTTCGTTCACACCCCTTCTAACGTTGTCAGATTTCATGTAGGGATCCTAAAGCGTTAGCGTATCCTGACCACTACATATTCGTGATATTTATGCTAGAACTAAAAAATATTTCAAAAACTTATGGACAGACAAAAGCACTCAAATCCATCAATCTGTCCATTCCGGCCGGAAAAACCATGGTTTTTTTGGGGCCAAGTGGTTGTGGAAAGTCTACCTTAATACGTATAATGAACGGTCTCATTCAAGCAGATAGCGGTGGCACTGTCTATTTTGAAGATAGCGAAATCACCCCGCAAAATGCCCTCAAGTTGCGTCACAAGATGGGTTATGTGATTCAAGAAGGTGGACTGTTTCCTCATTTGACTGCCTATCAAAATATTTCTTTGATGGCAAACTATTTAGGTTGGTCTGAGGATCGCGTTGCGAATCGGGTTACGGAATTGGCCCAATTGACACAATTTCCGCCGGAAGGTTTGAATCGTTTTCCTTCGCAATTGTCGGGGGGACAGCGGCAGCGTGTCAGTTTAATGCGGGCATTAGCACTTGATCCGGCTTTACTTTTGCTTGATGAGCCACTGGGTGCGCTCGATCCGATGATTCGTTCTGGATTACAAACCGATCTTAAACACATTTTCCAATCTTTGGGCAAAACTGTAGTTATCGTAACGCATGATATTGGTGAAGCCGGTTTTTTAGGGGATAGCATAGTCTTGTTACGTGATGGGCAAATTGTTCAACAAGGTATTTTAACCGAATTAGTTCATAGCCCGGCGGAGCCTTTTGTGACTCAATTTATCAACGCCCAACGTAGCCCTATTGAACTATAGAATTCAGATAGAAATCCGATTTTTGGCAAAAATCGGATTTCTTTGACGTTTTAGAATTTATTTTCCTTAACATCTATATATTGAACTGTGATGAGAACCACATTATGAAAAAATACCGGTTGATTTTGATAGTTTTTATGCTTGTTCATACCACGCCGTCAGGTGCTGTTGATTTAACTGTCAAAATTGGCTCCAAGGCATTTACGGAAAATGTTATTTTGGGCGAATTAATTGCTCATTTGGTCAACCATGCCGGTGCTAAAGCAGTCTATCAACCCGGATTGGGTGGCACTAAAATACTTTGGAATGCACTATTAAGGGGTGAAATTGATATTTATCCGGATTATACCGGCACAATCCGGCAAGAAATGTTCGCCAAAAGCGAGATAAGAAATTTTGCTGACTTGCGTAAACTACTCTCTGAGAAAAATATACTCATAAGTAAACCACTTGGTTTTAATAATACTTATGCCATTGGTATGAAAAAAGAAGTCGCTACGAAATATGGCATCCGCAAGCTTTCTGATTTGCAGAATTATCCTTTGCTAAAATTCGGCTTTGGCAATGAATTTATGGATCGGAATGATGGATGGCAAAGTTTGCGAAAACATTATCAACTTCCGCAAACAAATGTTAGAGGCCTCGATCACAATCTGGCTTACCGAGGGTTGGAAAGTGGGGCGATTGATGTCACTGATGGTTATGCGACGGATGCCGAAATTGCCTACTATGATTTGCAGATTTTAGAAGATGATAGGCAACATTTTCCAAAATACCATGCCGTGTTGCTCTATCGGGCCGATTTACCAGAACGTGTACCCCAAATCGTTACCGCCTTACAAAAATTAGTGGGCAATATTTCTGACGCGGAAATGGTGAAAATGAATGCCCGCGCTAAATTGGAAAAAGTTGCTGAAAGTCGGGTAGCAGCTGATTTTTTGGCAGCAAAATTTGCGGTAAAATCCGAAGTTATAACAGAAGAAACTGTCCTCAGTCGTTTCTACAAACACACGATTGAGCATCTCATTTTGGTAGTTATCTCAGTGTTTGCCGCGATTGTAGTATCAATTCCTTTAGGTATTTTGGCAGCTAAAACTAAATTTGGCCAAGTTATTTTAGGAAGTGTGGGCATTATTCAAACAATTCCCTCTTTAGCTTTGTTGGTATTTATGATTCCATTGTTAGGCATTGGGAATGCCCCGGCCATTGCCGCCCTATTTTTGTATAGTCTATTGCCCATTGTCCGCAATACTTATGCGGGATTGCATGATATTTCCCCTCAACTTCGTGAATCAGCATACGCCTTGGGTTTACCAAAGTGGGCACGTTTGCGACTAATTGAACTGCCTTTGGCTTCACGCTCAATTTTTGCGGGCATTAAAATCTCAGCAATCATAAATATTGGCTTTGCAACACTTGGCGCATTAATTGGTGCCGGTGGCTATGGTCAACCTATTTTGACGGGGATTCGCTTAGATGACACAAGTCTAATTTTGCAGGGTGCGATACCGGCTGCCGGATTAGCTCTGTTAGTACAAGGCCTGTTTGAATTAGCAGAGAAAATAGTGGTGCCGAAAGGCTTACAGATTCAATAACTACCGGGATTGTATTTTATAAAGGATTATATCTCAGTATTTTTCTCGTTCCCACGCGCCGCCGCAATGCCATTAAATTAAGGATTTTTTTTTGAGGGCAACCACAAGGTATTGCCCCTACAAATCAACATTTAATCTTGTCCATCCTCTAAATCCGTGCAATAGTCTGAATCAGGATTAGCAGGATTTGAAGATTAACAGGATAATACTATGATTTTAATCCATATTTTAATCCATAAATTTAAAAATATCGTAAATCTTGATTAAGACTAAATAATCCTAAAATTTGTTTTATATTCACTGAATGCCATAGTTATGCTCCAAATGTGAGTTTTATTGATGTCTGGATAAATAACATGATGATTCGTAGGGGCAATCCCTTGTGGTTGCCCTTTCAAAACTTGTTCAAACCCCCAACCTAATCCATAATTCCTCCAACTCCCCATCCCGCAAATGATACCCAGTCTTGGCAATTCTTTGGCTGTTTTACTCACCGCGATATACCTTCTTTTGGTGTCAAAGTTAACGAGTTATTCAATGATTTTTTGGCACCCTTCATATTCCAATAAAAATAGTGAACAGCCTTAGAATAAATTCTAAGGCTAAAAGCGAAAGTAGGCTAAAGCCTACTAAATTAGTTAGTGCCCTTTAGGGTACTTTAGCTTTTAGCCTCAGAATTTATTCTGAGGCCGTTTTCTGTAAATTGTAAACTACTTTTGAAGGGTGCCGATTTTTTCTAGCAAAATTTATTTTACTCTGACCCCAATTATTTTGGGTTTGAACATCCAAAAAGGAAAACAATAACTGTTCCCCATGCGTGTCGTAGTGCGTTTGGCACAGCGTCGGTTCTGCCAAATAAAGCAAAAGAGAAGTCTTGCCGCTCCGAGGCTCACCAATGATAGCGGTAGATTGCCCAGTTATGATACGGTTAATAATACGACGTAATTCTCTGTCGCGCCCGACGAAAAGTTTTGGTGGTATGGGATCACCGTAAAAAAATGGATTAGACATTATAAAATTACTTTTCAGTGTTTGTTATAAGAAATAAATAATATACTATAAATTCTTGCCGCCTCGTCTTGAAACCGGATTACCATTAATAAAGCAATTTTTAGCCGTACCGGTAAACTCCTTAATAAAAGCTTGTTTAACCGCGATTTCATTTTTAAAGACTTCCATCCAAATTGAAAAATGACCGGTTCCCTTAGCTAAAGCGGTAATTAGTTCTAGTATCTGCTGATTATTGGGTAATTTTTGCCATCTTTCTAAGGATCGAAGTGCTTCTCCCCACACTTCATCTTTGGAACGCCAACGAGTATCCCCTTCAGTAGGTTTATTAGTAGCACCTGGATAGCGATTAAGTCCCATTAAATCAATCGTATCTTGAGCTATAGCCATTTTGGCAGGTGTTAATTGGTTATTTGGTTCAATTATTTTGGCTTGACTATAAGAGAAAGCTAAAAAGGTGTTGTCTGTGTCAGGCCAAAAATATCCTTTTCTTGAGGTATTTCTGTTTGATTTGACAGTATTACAATACTTACAAGATAGCAAAAAATTGTTCCAATCCAGCTCATTACCTCCGTTTTTAACCGGCACGACATGTTCTACCTCAATCATATTTTTAACCGGCATTTCACAGTAAGAACAATACCAACCGATTTGTTTAGCTAAATCATCGCGATATTTTCGATAACTTTTGTATTGTTTAGGAGCAATTCTTTTGTCAATGGGCCTCATTATTAATTCCTATTTCAAATACAATGAATCGGAAAGTACATCAAGTTCGGCTTCCTTAAATAACCGTTCTTGTTCCAAAAAAGCATGATAGGCCAAATTATCGGCAAAGGGTGTACTTAATTCATCCAATTTGGCACGTAATTTTCTAACTTCTTCGTGAGAAGTGTCACCATTCATTTTTTGTAAGGTTTGATAATATTGTTTCGCGGCTTCATACATCTGTTGGCGTTTATTACTCCATTGAGGATTTTCTACACCTTGCACATTTTCAGCAATATCTTCAATACTTTGATCAACGTATTCTCCAACCGCTTCTGAATCTAATCTTATCAATTCCCCATCATCCAATTCTTGGATAACAAAAGGGGAGTGCGTAGTGGTAATAAATTGTATCTGCGGAAATGTCTTTTTTAAATTATGAACGGTTTGTTTTTGCCATGACGGATGGAGATGTAAATCAAGTTCATCAATTAACACCACCCCCGAGGTTTTGATAGCGGCATCTTCCCCCAATTTTGGATTTAACAAGGTGCAACGGAAAGCAATATCTGCTACCATTGCCAGCATATTTCTTGCGCCATCACTTAATAACCTAAAAGGTAAAATTTTTCCTCCTTGCAATTCCATCATTAAAGTCTGTTCTTTATCCGGGTTTAATTCATAATAAATCTTAATACAATCAGCAACACAACAACTAACGGCTTTTCTGACAACTTTAAGTGCCACATAGTCTTCACCATGTTGTATAGCCGCCATTTCTTTCTCTTTAAACCATTTTAGGAAAAATTTGAGGCTAGAAGTTGGGCGTAAACCATTGTAATATCCGCGAAACCGAGAAGGTAAATTAGTTTTACCGCTATCTAAGCGTTCTTTCCAAAGTCTTTCAGTAGCATAGTAGACTATGATAGGCAATTTCATGTCTTTGCCCCTGCGTACTTCTTCTTGAATATTTTTGGATAATTCTTTGATATTCTTGGATTTTATAAAAGTTGTCTTGTTGTAAGGGCCGGTCAATTCTCTTTGCCAATTTAATTCTTTACCAAGTACGGTTCCCCAACAATCAACTTGGACGGGGAATTGCTCTTGCATATCGTCCTCATAATTGACAATGCGTATATCATCATTTTGAATATGACGCGCTTCGGCATAATCAATCCCTAAAAAAAAGGAACCGACTGCCACGCAAAGTCCTTCAAGTATCGCCGTTTTACCCGTTCCATTAATACCAATAATGACGTTAAAATGAGGATGGAAATGGATAATTTTTTCCTCAAAGCCGCGAAAGTTTTTTAATCTCAGTTTATGAATTTTCATCTTTTTGATTCGTTTATCTTAATAAAATATCTACCGCCACCAAGTTTAAGTGTTACCAGATGATCAAGTTTTTAGTCTGACAATTAACAACTACAAGGATTGTATATAATAAGGGATTCAAACCGTTAACGGAAGGCGATTGTATATAAATAATAAGGGATTGGATCGTGGTGGTGTCCGGTTTAAATCCGCATCGATATACAATCTTTGTAATTAGAGTTTAAATCCTTTATTACATACAATCCTTGTAGTTATTGTTTGGCTTTAGAAAAAACTTGATCATCAAGTGTTACCAAGATTTATTTCCTTAAATGGATCTTCTGTGGTTATTACACCGTTTGGCAATTCGTAATAAAGTTTGCCATTTCGAGAAAAAACATTGGGAATACCAAGCTGACGGTTTTCTTCTAAAGCTTTATGGACAGCACGATTGCCAATCCGTTTAAACTCTGCTGCCTGAATAAAAGCTTGAATATCAGTTACTTGATTATTATTCTTCATGTTGGTTAATCTCACGTAAAAATATTTCAAATAAGACATCATCTGTGACTGTTAACTGAGTTTCTTTTCCTACTGCTACCTCAATGAAGCCATCGCTGGAGTTGTAGAATAGATGCCAATAATGTGCTTGTTTTTTATAAATACACCAAAAATTCTTTTTACTACGGTAGAAGCGACGTTGAATATCAACTTCTGGTACATCATGTCCACCTCTTAACACGCGCTCCTTAACACGTTTAATGCAAACTTCTGGCGTTTCAAGATAAATGAATAATATTGTTATTCTATAACCAGCTTGATTAAAGCGACGGATAATACGTTGAAACCCTAATCCAGACAGTGTTGATTCCACAACAATGTCTTTATTCTTTGCTATCATATAAGTCATTTGCTTAAAAAATTCACGCCCCGCCCGAACTTTAACTTCATTGAATGGTTGAGGGGCCAATTTTTCTGCAATCGCATCTGCACTTAAATATTGGTAACTAGAAATATCAACATATTGATTAGCAAAACTTGTTTTTCCAGCGCCATTTGGCCCGGCTAGGATGATAACATTCTTAGGCATAGATTTTTTCCTTTTTGTTTACTATATCAATCGTATTCATAATTGACAATGCGTATATCATCATTTTGAATATGACGATTTTCGGCATAATCAATCCCTAAAAAAAAGGAACCGACTGCCACGCAAAGCCCTTCAAGTATCGCCGTTTTCCCCGTTCCATTAATACCAATAATGACGTTAAAATGAGGATGGAAATGGATAATTTTTTCCTCAAAGCCACGAAATTTTTTTAATCTCAGTTTATGAATTTTCATCTTTTTGATTCGTTTATCTTAATAAAATATCTACCACCACCAAGTTTAAGTGTTACCAAGAAATGAGGATGGAAATTGATAATTATTTATAATTATTTTTCTCAAATCCTCGGAAATTTCGGTAATTTGACCGGAAATTTTTTAATTCTGCTTGTTCTGCTTCTATCAAAGTTTTTAATTGTGCTTTAAACTTGCGATCTCGTATTTCTTGTTCAATTTTAGCAACCTTATCACCAAGGTTAGCGGTTTTATAAGCAGCCAACGCTGTTTTTAAATTATCCGCTCTGTATGCTTCATCACCACGCCGTTGCCAAATGTTTTGCCAACCAATCTTAGCTTCTGGTTGTTCAGCATCTAATTCTAACACTTGCTCATAAAGTTTGAGTTGTTCATCTCCAGTATTTTCTTTTGCTAAAATCAACAAAGCTTGGACTAGCCGAGGACGTGCTGCTACTGGTTGATATTTATATAACCGTTCCAAGATTTCACGAGCATTACCAGCTTGTCCTTGTGCCAACAGAATATCAGCCAACAATGGCATTATCTTGAGGGCGACGCAACACCCGCACCACATCACGCAATATATCTGCGCGTCCAACAAAGGCATTGGTATTGCCCACCGGGTTGCCGGCGATATAAGGGTTAATTGGGTGAGACATGTAAATTTTTTCGTTTTTAGGGCAATTCGTAATTGTTAAAGTGAATGTTTTAACGCATCCTTTGGTAAAATGTAAAGAGAATCACATTGATTTTTAAACGTTTCGGACGGGGTTGCAAACCCCGTCCAGCCAAAAAGTACAACGAATTTTTTTAAACAACGAATTTTCTATTATTCGTTGTTTTTTTAAATTCGTTGTACTCATTTTTAAAGTGAAAAAATTGGCACCATTTTTTCTGGTAGATTTTACTCCCCAATTTGCAATACAAAACGAAACGTTTTTTCCCGTTTGACTTTTTATCAAAGGAAAAATTACTTCGCCGGTTGCAAACCGGCTCCCGCAAAAATAAATGGGCTGACATAAGTGGTTGCCCCAGATATAATTAATTGACCACAAACTTTTTAAGGATACCAAAATTGATAAACGCAAATTATTCCCAACTAAATACTGAAAAGTTTTCCTTCTTCCGTTCCATACGAAGTAAATTGATTTTGATGTTTCTAGCGGCATCAGTTATTCCGCTGGCGATTTTGGGTTCAGTAGCAATCAATCAGCTTTATATTGCCAAAACCGCCACCTTTGAAGTAACTGAAAACTATTTACCCAGCATTATTAACCTCAATAACGCGGAAAATGCCCTTATGCACATCATCGAAATCCAGAAAAATCATATCATTGCTCCAGATGATGCCACCATGAGAGCTTTGGAAAACAAAATTGAGGCTCAGCAACAAATACTCACCAAAGCACTTGCTGGCTTTGAAATAACCCTTGACGAAGGTAAAGAAACCGAGACTTTTGAAAAGTTCCAACATATCTTTGATGATTTTTTGCGGCTAAACAACCAAGTTATCTTGTTATCTCAAAAGAATGAAGACGATAAGGCTCAAGCATTAAGTGTTGGCAAAGCTAATGATATGTTCCAAGAAACTCTTGCTCTAATGGAAATCATGCTTGAAACCAATGTAGTTGGCTCTGCAAATGCCAAGATTGCCGCAAGTACTGCTGCCCATACTGGGGTTATGCTAACTTTAATTGTGAGTATAGTGGCTATGATCATTGTTATTATGCTTGCCATCTTGATAGCTAATTCCATAGCCAAACCGATATTAGTTATTACGGAAGCCGCCCGCAAATTAGCTACTGACGACGCAACGTTGACTGGAATAGACACAACTGAATTAGACAAAATTATTATTCGTCAAGATGAGATAGGTGATATCGGACGAGCCTATGACACTTTAGCCCGTTATTTTAAGGCATTAAGTGAAGACGTTGTTCAAGTATCTCAAGGATTAGCAGCCGGTAATCTGCGTGTCACGCCAAAAGCTGAATACAAAGGAGACTTTATTCAGGTAAAAAATGCTTTAGAAATGGCATTAGCCAATTTACGATTAGTTATTGAGGATATTGTACAAGTCTCGCAAGGATTAGCAGCCGGTAATCTGCGCGTTATGCCCCAAGCTAAATATCGCGGAGATTTTATCCAGATAAAAAATGCTTTGGAAACGGCTCTATCTGATTTGTTGCAAGTGATTGAAGACATTGTTCAAGTTTCACAGGGACTAGCTGACGGGAGTAGTCAACATGTTAGTGCAAAGGCGGAATATAGAGGTGATTTTATCCAAATCAAAAATGCCTTGGAAACGGCTTTGGTTAAACTGACAGAGGCGATGGGACAAAATGCTATCCAGAATTGGATAAAAACCGGGCAAACTCAATTAAATGAACAAATTAGCGGTGAGCAAGATGTGATGACACTGGCAAAGAACATCATTACTTTTCTCACTACTTATTTAGAATCGCAGGTTGGGGTATTTTATTTACTTGAGGGAGAGGAGGAAGGGGATATTGGTGAGAATGTTAGTTTAAAACTCTTAGCTAGTTATGCCCATACTCAACGCAAAGGTATAAATAATAAATTTAAACTTGGTGAGGGATTGGTTGGACAAGCCGCGCTTGAAAAACAAACACTTATCATAAACGATCTCCCAGAGGATTATATTTGTGTCCAATCCGGTTTAGGGGAAGCTGTTCCTAAACAACTCCTAGTGATGCCGTTTATGTATGAAAATGCGGTCAAAGGGGTTATTGAAATAGGCTCTTTTTATGAAATGACGGATGTGCAACTGGAATGGCTGGATCAAGTTATGCCAAACATTGGAATAGCGGTAAATACTGCCAACTCACGAACTCAGATGCAAGCTCTTTTGCAACAGACTAATGCGACAATTTAGTACAAATCGTAATCCTCAGACGGAGCTACGATATTTGGTAAACTGGCGTAAGGATTATGTTCGTTAAATATTTATATGAAAAACTCTTAAAAAGTTCAAGTTTGTTAAACCTCCGAAGTTTAGCAATCCTCGGTGGTAGCGACATGTTACGTTTTTGGATCAACGAGTCATTTTCTTAACAAAAACTACCACAAATAGTGCTATAGTAAAAGCTCCGGTAAAAGCCTCAAAGGCAGCGATTAGTCTGGTGATGCCAAACGGTGATAAATCACCATATCCTAAGGTTGTGAAAGTCACCACACTAAAATATAAACAATTAGCAAAATAATTAAAATTTTGTGGCATCGTTAATTTGGCATCGAAAGCGATAAGAGTGCCTACATTACTATTAATACCAAAGCTAAAATACAGAGTTGCACAACCGAAAATAATAAACAGAGCAAATAAAATCACCCGCAGTGGTTTTTCGCCATAACCACAAAACAAATCAATTAATTTCGAGAACAAACGTTTTGAGGAAAAAAGTGGTAGTTGAAGACGACGCATAACCATTTCTTTATATAGAAAAATACCGGCTTGTTCAAATAGCCCACGATTTTCGGCACTCTTATATAAGTTGCGATAGATTTCTTCAGCCTGTTCAAATAAATCTTTGGCTTGTTTAACATCCCCGGTTTGCTTGGCTACATAAGCTATTTCTTCTTGTCTTATCTGTTTACCCCAACGAACATGCTCTATTTTGGTATTTTCAAAATTGGTCCCAAGTAGGTTAGTCAATTCCAGATTAGCACAATTAAGGTTAGCATTGCTAACATCAGCCTTCATTAACGAAGCACCGTGCAAATCAATATGGAATAAATGAGCGTTCTTCAAATTTGCGTGATAGAAATCTGCATACGCGAAATTTAAGGCCGTTTTAATGCCCGGTTTTATCAAAGCTATGCCCTCTAAATCCGCGTATTTCAGCGAAAAACCAGCCATCAAGTAATTTCCACTCTGAGCCAATTTTTCCAGTTGTTGTTTGTCATCACCTTTTTTAATGATGTTTGGATCGTGCCAATAACAAAGTCCATTTGTCCCGGCTTCGCAAGTGCAACAATTACCTTCCACATCAGAATAGCAACATTGTGGGGAATCGTTAATTCTTGATTGTTCATTGTCAAGTGTGAACTTATGAGCTGGAGTCCATGATTTTTCACATTTTTCATTTTTCATATTTATCTTAATATCTGCTGCCATTGGGCGGCTGAATTGTGAAGTTTATTGACTCTAAATTCAAAAAGTTACCAATTTTGCTTAGAACCGGTGAAGGGTTATCAAGTAAGTCTTCATAACGAACTTCTTGGAAATGTTGCAATTTGGAGGCATCATCCTCAAAAAAAGAACTTTGCCATTTTGTGTTTTAACATAACGTTTTATGCCTTTGGTTCGGTATCAAACCGTGATCTTTAGGATTGCAAACCCCGCCTATCCAATCAATTTTAAGCTTTCAGTCAAAAATATCTAATAAAGGCAGTCGTATATCTAATAACTTATCAACAACCTCACCGCTAGTAAATCGCTGTGCATTGTCAAGTGAAGCATAAACAACTACTGCCTTTGCCATTGGAATGACTAGCCAACACGATTTCACCTGATTATTGAAATAAACCGCTATTCTTTCCAATACTTCTTGAGTCGTCTGCTCTTGAGAAAGTATCTCAATAGCTAATACCGGCATGTCTGTCATTATGACAACATCCGGCAACGAAAAATCAACTTCGCGTTTCAAATAGAGGCAAGCATCCGGTTGGAAATCTTTTTCGGCAATTTTTAGACTAAGTTCAGCAAAAACTGTAAATCTGTCACTCAATTTAAGTAAGGCACCAATTAGTTTGGCTTTTGCATAAGAATAATGGTAAGATGAGAGCATAAATTAATTCTCCGAAACATCAGTTATTATGTGATTTTAAAATTTTTTAAGAGATGATTTACTAAGATCATTGGATCGGGTGGGAAAAGTTTTCCCCTTTAGTTTCTAACGACGCAATCCGGTTGTTTATATTACCACTATCAAGATTGATATCAGATTTGCTAACATCGCTCCACCGGTCAGTGAAACAATACTTAACATCACTTCAGCCGTAATTCCAGTTGGTTTCTTATGTATTGCAATACTTTGGAGCCAAACCTCGGAGATTTTTTTTGGAAACCTCGGAGGTTTTCAACAAATTATAGCTGCTACTAATTCATACACATGATGAACAATTTATGATTATCATTGCTAAAGAGTTTCAATAGCAATTGAATCCCGACTTACCTGCTTAAGTTCTTTATTAGAATGTTGCACTTTGCGCCGTGATCGCCGTTCTTTATGATAAGCAGAGCCGGTGCCAGCCGGAATGAGGCGCCCAACTATCACATTTTCCTTCAAACCTCGTAAATCATCACATTTACCACTGACGGAAGCTTCCGTTAAAACCCGGGTCGTTTCTTGAAATGAGGCTGCGGAAATAAATGAATCTGTTGCTAACGAAGCCTTGGTAATACCGAGTAATCTTGGTTCATAAACGGCAGGCAGTTTATTTTCCGCCATAACTCGTTCGTTTTCCTCTAACACCTTAGCTCGCTCAACTTGTTCCCCATGCAAAAACCGTGTATCTCCCGGAGATGTCACCAAAACCTTGCGTAGCATTTGTCGTACTATCACCTCAATGTGTTTATCATTTATCTTAACCCCTTGTAAGCGATAAACTTCTTGTACTTCATTGACGATATAATTCGCCAAAATGTTTACCCCTAATAACCGCAATATATCATGGGAATTAGGAGAACCATCTACTATTTCCTCACCCCGTTCTACATGTTGTCCATCAAAAACATTAATGTGTCGCCACTTAGGAATTGGAATTTCGTCGGACTCACCATCGGCACTAGTAATGACAAGACGTTGTTTAGTCTTGGTATCTTTACCAAAACTTACCATGCCGCTTCGTTCGGCCAAAATTGCCGACTCCTTTGGGGTACGAGCCTCAAATAAATCCGCAACCCGTGGTAAGCCACCGGTAATGTCACGGGTTTTAGAAGACTCTTGCGGTAACCGGGCTATCACATCGCCTACCTGAATATTGGCACCATCTTCGACATTAATAACCGCGCGTGGTGGCAAAGGATAATTAACTGGTCTCTCGGTACCAGCAAAGTTTAATTCCTTACCATTTTCGTCTACCAACTTCACCAGAGGGCGCAAATCTTTCGCATGACTTGGTCGCAGTTTAGGATCCATTACCACAATACTACTTAACCCGGTCATTTCGTCTATTTCGCGGTTAATCGTCACCCCTTCCATCACATCGGCAAACCTTACTTCCCCAGCTACTTCAGTAATTATCGGTCGTGTATGCGGATCCCAATTCGCAATCGTCTGACCAGCCACAATGCCATCTCCTTCATTATTGGACAATATCGCCCCATAAGGCACCTTATAACGTTCTCGCTCTAAACCAAATTCATCTAAAATACTTAATTCACCAGTGCGCGATATTGCTACCAACTTAGTACTATTATCCTCCACCTGTTGCGGTAATAATTTCAAGTTTTCAAACTTAATCGTGCCCCTTGACTTAGCCTCAATATGATTGACGGCTGCCGAGCGTGACGCTGCCCCCCCAATATGGAACGTCCGCATCGTTAACTGAGTCCCCGGTTCACCAATTGACTGTGCTGCAACCACTCCAACCGCCTCACCACGATTAACCAAATGCCCACGTCCCAAATCGCGTCCATAACACTTAGCACAAATTCCATAATGTGACTCACACGTAATCGCAGAGCGAACCTTTACACGGTCAATGCCCTTTTGTTCAAAGTTTTCAACCACATCCTCATCTAATAAAGTACCAGCCTTGATTATCGGAGCTTTTTTACCGGGTTTAATGACATCTTCAGCAACTACCCGTCCTAACACACGATCTCGAAGCGACTCTACTACATCCCCTCCTTCGATAAGAGGAGTCATTTCTATTCCAGCAATGGTACCACAGTCTTCTTCAGAAATGACCATATCTTGAGCAACATCAACGAGGCGACGAGTTAAATAGCCGGAATTAGCCGTTTTAAGAGCAGTATCTGCTAAACCCTTACGAGCACCATGAGTAGAAATAAAATACTGAAGGACATTTAACCCCTCTCTAAAGTTGGCCGTAATCGGAGTTTCAATAATAGAACCATCCGGCTTAGCCATAAGACCTCGCATTCCCGCCAGTTGGCGTATTTGTGCCGCACTACCCCGCGCCCCAGAATCGGCCATCATATAGATAGAGTTAAATGAAGGTTGAGTATCCGGTTGCCCAGAATTATTCGTAAAAGATTCTACCCCCAACTGCTTCATCATGGCTTGCGCCAATTTATCGTTAGTACGTGACCAGATATCAATAACCTTATTATAACGTTCCCCATGAGTGATAAGGCCAGAACCATATTGCTCCTCAATTTCTTTAACCTCAGATTCTGCCGCACTAATAATTTCGGGTTTACTATCTGGAATCACCATATCCTCAATTCCAATCGAAATCCCAGCCCGAGTCGCATAAGAAAAGCCCATGTACATAAGCTTATCGGCAAAGATAATTGTTTCCTTAATACCCTGAGAGCGATAGCAAGCGTTAATCAATTGGGAAATCGTTTTTTTGGTCATATCCCGGTTTATCAGATCAAAAGACAAGCCGGCTGGTAATATTTCGGAAAGCAAAACTCGCCCAATTGTCGTTTCCACCCTCACAAAGTTTTGGATTCTCAACAAACCCTTCGTTTTTTTAGGTGAGGATAAACGCACAGTTATCGGAGCGTTCAAATCGATAACTTGATTTTCATAAGCTCGATGTACCTCACTAAGACCAGAAAATATCATACCTTCTCCGCGAGCCCCCAAACGTTTCCGCGTCATAAAATAAAGTCCCAAAACCACATCTTGAGAAGGCACAATTATTGGCTCACCATTAGCAGGGGATAAGATATTGTTTGTGGACATCATTAAAGTCCGAGCTTCCAATTGCGCTTCAAGAGACAACGGCACATGCACCGCCATTTGGTCGCCATCAAAATCAGCATTGAATGCCGTACATACAAGAGGATGTAGCTGAATAGCTTTACCCTCAATCAGAACCGGTTCAAAGGCTTGAATCCCCAAACGGTGCAAAGTTGGAGCACGGTTAAGGAACACCGGATGTTCGCGAATGACCTCCTCAAGTACATCCCACACTTCCCCCAGTTCTCGATCCACCAATTTTTTGGCGGCCTTGATAGTGGTAGCGATACCACGCAATTCTAATTTGCTAAAGATAAATGGTTTAAAAAGTTCCAGAGCCATCTTCTTAGGTAAGCCGCACTGTTGTAACCTAAGTGTGGGGCCTACAACGATCACAGAACGTCCAGAGTAATCTACACGTTTACCTAATAAGTTTTGCCGAAAGCGACCCTGCTTGCCTTTTATCATATCAGCTAACGATTTAAGAGGCAGTTTATTTGAACCAGTAATAACCCGGCCCCGCCGGCCGTTATCTAACAGAGCATCTACCGACTCTTGTAGCATGCGTTTTTCATTACGCACAATAATATCAGGAGCACTTAAATCCAATAAGCGTTTAAGGCGATTATTGCGATTAATCACCCGACGATAAAGATCATTAAGGTCAGAAGTAGCAAAGCGTCCACCATCTAAGGGCACCAAGGGGCGCAGTTCTGGTGGTAACACTGGCAGTACCTTCAATACCATCCACTCTGGACGGTTGCCGGAATGTAGAAATGATTCTATTAATTTTAGGCGTTTACTCAGTTTTTTTATTTTGGTATCTGAACTTGATACGTTAATTTCCTCACGGAGATGATTAACCTCGGAGGCTAAATCCATGGTCCGCAACAATTCAAAAATGGCTTCAGCACCCATCCGTACATCGAACTCATCACCATATTCTTCAACAGCGGAGTGGTAAGCTTCTTCACTAAGTAGTTGTTCCCGTTCAAGAGAAGTTAGCCCCGGATCAATAACCACATAAGTTTCAAAGTAAAGGATGCGCTCAATATCTTTAAGAGCCATATCCAACATCAGACCCATGCGAGATGGCAACGATTTCAGATACCAAATATGGGCGACCGGACTCGCCAAATCAATATGGCCCATTCGTTCACGACGCACTTTAGCTTGAGTCACCTCTACCCCACATTTTTCACAGACTACCCCACGGTGTTTCAACCGCTTATATTTGCCACATAGACACTCGTAATCTCTGACTGGGCCAAATATTTTGGCGCAAAAAAGCCCATCGCGTTCTGGTTTAAATGTGCGATAATTAATCGTCTCGGGTTTTTTTACCTCTCCGTAAGACCAAGAGCGAATCTTCTCTGGTGAAGCTAAGCCAATACAAATCCTATCAAAATCATCTATCTGTCCTTGACTGTTTAAGAGATTAAGCAAATCTTTCATGTTTTTTAATGGTGAATGGTGAATGGTGAATGGTGAATGGTAAATGGTGAATGGTGAACACTCAACTTTATCAACCAATGACTAATAACTAATCTAAATTAATAATTCAATATTTAACAATTATGCGAATTGATTATTTAGTAAGCCGTTAGCTAAATCATAAAAAATTCATAATTCACCATTCATAATTCATAATCCATAATTAGCAATTTACCATTAATCCTGTTCTAATTCTATGTCAATTCCCAAGGAACGGATTTCCTTCACTAATACATTGAATGATTCTGGCATACCGGCTTCCATTCGATGGTCTCCATCTACTATGTTCTTATACATTTTGGTCCGCCCATTCACGTCGTCAGATTTTACCGTCAGCATCTCTTGCAATGTGTACGATGCTCCATAAGCCTCCAATGCCCATACCTCCATTTCCCCAAAACGTTGCCCTCCAAATTGAGCTTTACCGCCCAACGGCTGTTGAGTCACTAAACTATATGGACCGGTAGAGCGAGCGTGCATCTTATCATCCACTAGGTGATTCAATTTCAACATGTACATATAACCTATTGTCACTTGTCGCTCAAATGCTTCTCCGGATCGTCCATCATACAAAGTGGTCTGGCCACTTTTCGGTAAACCGGCAAGTTCCAATAATGCCTTAATTTCTGTCTCACTCGCCCCATCAAATACTGGGGTTGCTATTGGCACTCCATCCCTTAAGTTATTCGCTAACTCCAAAAGTTCCGGTTCGCTTAATGCCGCTAACTTTTTCCGTTCGTTCGTGCCGTTATAAATTTTTTCTAAAGTTGCTCGTAATTCTTTTATATCTGCCCCATCCTCGGATGCCGTATCGAATTGTATCTCTTGCAGTATCGAAGCGATTTGCTCACCAAGAACCTTCGCAGCCCAGCCCAAATGCGTCTCAAGGACTTGTCCAATATTCATCCGCGACGGAACACCTAACGGATTTAAGACAATATCTACTGGTTGCCCAGAAGCGGTGTATGGCATGTCTTCAACTGGCACAATCATAGAAACAACGCCTTTATTACCATGTCGTCCCGCCATCTTATCACCCGGCTGTACATGCCGCTTGACTGCTAGGTATACTTTAATCATCTTAAGTACGCCTGGGGCTAAGTCATCACCACTCATTATTTTCTTTCGCTTTTCTTCATAAAGAACATCTGACTGTTGACGTTGGACTGACAGTTGCGTGGCATACGACTCAAGTTGCGTGGTGGCATCGGCATCAAGTAAATTTATTTCAAACCACTGATGAGGTTTCAACTTCATTAGATATTCGCTGGTTATTATTTCCTTGGAATCTAAACCATCTGGACCACTCAAAGCCATTTTGCCAACGAGCAGTTTCTCTATACGCTTATAAGTATCCTCCTCCAATATACGGAGTTCATCTCGCATATCCTTTCTTATTTTATTTAACTCTAACTGTTCTATCTGTGAAGCACGAGCATCTTTGTCTATACCATCGCGGGTAAAGACTTGCACATCAATCACCGTCCCCATCGTACCACTTTGAGCCCGTAAAGAAGTATCCTTAACATCGGAAGCCTTTTCACCAAAAATAGCCCGTAACAACTTCTCTTCTGGGGTGAGTTGGGTTTCTCCTTTCGGAGTCACTTTACCAATTAGAATGTCTCCGGGCTTAACTTGGGCACCAATATATACAATTCCGGACTCATCTAAGTTTTTCAGAGCCATCTCACTGATATTAGGTATATCTGCGGTAATCTCCTCTGGCCCCAATTTGGTGTCCCGTGCCACACAACTCAGTTCCATTATGTGAACCGAAGTAAAACGGTCTTCCTCCACGATTCGTTCCGAAATCAAGATAGAATCTTCAAAGTTATAGCCATTCCAAGGCATAAAAGCCACACAAACATTTTGCCCCAGAGCTAACTCACCTAAATCCGTAGAAGGGCCATCAGCTAAGACATCCCCTTTATTGATAATGTTTCCCGGTTTTACTAGAGGCTTTTGATTGATACAAGTATTCTGATTTGACCTCACATATTTGGTCAGATTATAAATATCGACACCCGCAGATGGTGGTTGGTTCGACGTTGTCACATATTCTTTCGGCTCTTGTTTTTTTACCTCATCATCATCAACACGCACCACAATTCGTGCCGCATCGACTGTATCCACCATGCCGGAGCGCTTTGCCACCACAGTTACCCCAGAATCCACGGCCACGGTCCTTTCCATTCCAGTACCAATGAGGGGTTTTACTGCTCGTAAGGTCGGCACGGCTTGCCGTTGCATATTTGAACCCATCAAAGCTCGATTGGCATCATCGTGTTCAAGAAAAGGTATAAGTGATGCCGCCACTGAGACAATTTGCTTTGGTGAAACGTCCATATAATTCACCTTATCTTTAGGAGCAACCGTGATTTCGTTTTCATGGCGTACAGTTATAAGTTCATCTTGAAAGAAACCCTTATCATCAACACTGGCATTTGCTTGGGCTATTACATAAGTACCTTCCTCAATGGCAGAAAGATATTCGACATCATCAGAAACTTGCCCATTGTTTACCCGTCGATAGGGTGTTTCCAAAAAACCAAAAGAATTAGTACGGGCATAAGCCGCCAATGAATTAATCAACCCAATGTTAGGACCTTCCGGAGTCTCAATCGGACAGACACGCCCATAATGAGTCGGATGTACATCACGTACCTCAAAGCCAGCACGCTCTCGCGTAAGTCCCCCCGGCCCAAGAGCAGAAATCCGACGTTTATGGGTTACCTCCGACAGAGGATTATTTTGATCCATAAACTGCGAAAGTTGACTGGAGCCAAAGAACTCTCGGATGGCAGCGGTAACTGGCTTAGCATTTATGAGTTCTTGAGGCATCATATCTTCCGACTCTGCCAAAGTGAGGCGTTCTTTTACCGCCCGCTCAACGCGCACGAGGCCAATACGGAATTGATTTTCCGTCATTTCTCCAACACTACGAACGCGTCGATTACCTAAGTGGTCAATATCGTCGATAGTGCCGACGCCATTACGAATGTCAATCAAGGTGTGTAAGACATCAAGAATATCTTGGGTAGAAAGAATATCGGGGCTCGTATCATCTGGGCGGCCAACGCGACGATTGAATTTCATCCGCCCGACAGCAGAGAGACCATAGCGTTCTTCTGAAAAGAAGAGGTTATGAAACAAAGACTCTGCCGCTTCAGCAGTAGGCGGCTCGCCCGGACGCATCATACGGTAAATTTCTATATAAGCCTCTACTTGTGTAGTGGTAATATCAATACGCATGGTTTCGGATAGATATGGCCCACGGTCAAGATCATTAGTGTAGAGTATGTCAAAAGAATCAACTTGATGTTCAAAAAGAGCATTAACCAACTCATCAGTTATTTCATCGTTGACTTTAGCAATGAACCCCTCACCGGTTGGAGACTTAATATCATGAGCTATCACCTTGCCTAATAGATAGGATTCTGGTTGCCGGCTCTCTAATGACAGTGGTATTGCAACGGTTTCGATATTAGCTTTTGATATCTGCTTAAGGTGTTTAGCAGTAATGCGGCGCCCCGCCTCCACAATAGAATGTCCCGAGGGGTCTTTTATATCTAAACTTGCAATCTCGCCGCGTAAATGTCCTAAGTTGAGTTTTAAGTGATAGTCGGTGCCAATGCGTTGGATGTGATGGGTATCAAAAAAGCCGGCCAACATTTGCTCATTATTAAAACCTAAAGCGCGTAATAAAACGGTAACCGGCAGTTTGCGGCGCCGATCAATCCGTATATAAAGGTTATCTTTATGGTCAAACTCAAAATCTAACCATGAACCACGATAAGGTATTATCCGCGCAGTATAAAGAATCTTTCCGGATGTATGGGTTTTGCCTTTGTCATGGTCAAAAAAGACTCCGGGTGAACGATGCAATTGAGATACTACCACTCGCTCAGTGCCATTGATCACAAAAGTACCATTTTTGGTCATAAGGGGAATATCCCCCATATATACTTCTTGCTCCTTGATTTTTTTTACGGTTTTGCTTTTGGATTCCTTATCATATAGAATGAGACGTACTTTGACTTTGAGTGATGCACAATAAGTCATACCGCGCTGTTGGCACTCTTTGACATCAAATTGCGGCAGTTCGAGATGATAACTAACATATTCAAGGACGGCATTGCCGGAATAACTCTCAATCGGAAAAACGGTTTTAAAAGCGGCATGTAAGCCGATGTCCTTATACTGCTCTGGCTTTGTATCCTTTTGTAAGAAGGCATGGTATGAATCAAGTTGGATAGCTAGCAGGTAAGGAACCTCTAAAATGCTTGGGCGTTTACCAAAATCTTTGCGGAGGCGTTTTTTTTCAGTAAAGCTAAAATTCATAATTGTGAATTATGGATTAGTGAATTGTGAATTGTGAATTATGGCGAACGCTTCAATTCGTCCTCAATTGGAAAACTATGCTTTTAAGACTCGACTCTAGTTAAAAGGATGAGGACACGGTAGAATGTGATGCATGGTTGTCCACAAAAGTTTTGGAATACAAAAATCCACATAAGAAGAGTCATGGTAACTTCTTGTGTCTCGGAATTTAACCGAACACGTTTGAATCAATTTTTGTTTAGGTGATTTTTTAAGTCGGGTGAAGATTTTTTGAATTTTTTTTAATATATTTTATTCGTATGAAAAGGCAATGTTGGTAGAAACGAGTCGTGTCGAAATGCACATAAGTTGAGGTTTTGAATTTGGTGCTAAAAACCGGTTTGACGTTTGGTATTGGCTCAGCTACCGCGTTGCCGCCACCAAACGGGAAAAAGGCACCATCAGGACGATCATAAGCCAATGGGAAGAGACTTCCAACAATTGATTGGGAAACGATAGACATTTCCCAATTTTCCTTTACGAATCGATCCCAAGGATCGATTCTTGGGATCGATTCAGTCAGTACCTATTTGAATTCAGCACTACCACCAGCCTCCTCAAGGTCCTTTACGATTTTCTCTGCCTCATCCTTGGGAATAGCTTCTTTAACAACAGAGGGAACCCCTTCTACCAACGCTTTGGCCTCCTTTAAACCAAGGTTCGTAATACTACGAATCGCCTTAATCACTTGAATCTTCTTTTCACCAAAATTGGTCAAGGTAACGGTAAACTCTGTTGGTTCCTCTTCTTGCTGGTTCGATTCGGCCCCGGTGGATACTGCCACTGGTGCAACGGCGGCGGCTGCTGAAACACCAAATTTTTCTTCCATAGCCTTGATGAGTTCCACCACCTCCATGACTGTCATGTTGGCAATGGTTTCTAAAATATCTTCTTTGGCTACTGCCATCTATATTCTCCTTACTTAGGTTTTACTATCGCGTAGGGCTGCTATTGTGCGTGTCAGTTTAGCGTGTGGTTCGGCAATTGTTCGTGCCAACTGAGTGATGGGAGCTTGGATAACGGACATAAGTATACTTATTGCTTCCTGATAGGTGGGCAACTTAGCCACTTTATCAAGTTGAGAAGCATCATATAATTGTTCACCCAAGCTAATTCCCTTAACCACTAGCTTAGTGTTTGTTTTTATAAAATCTTTAATAATTCGTGCCGCGGCACCGGGTTCATCCATTGAGAAAGCTAACACCACGGGGCCAACTAGTACATTTTGTAGACACTCAAACTTTGTATTTAAAACGGCGCGTTTTGCCAAAGTATTTCTTACAACTCGCAAATAAACGCCGGCCTCTCGTGCCTTATTACGAAGTTGAGTCATCTCTGCTACAGTCATTTTGCTATATTCGGCAACAATCGCAGAATTGGCACTAACGGCTACCTCATTAACACTGACAACAATAGCTCGCTTATCTTCAAGCTTAAGCGGCATTAACATCCCCCTTGGTTAGTTGTATTTAGCAAAGCCTAAACTAGGTTTTGCCATCTGCGTAGGACTTTACATAAATCGGAATTAGAGTCCAAACTTATTTATCACAAGAAGTTTGATTCGAGCCTTCTCAGAAAGTTTGGCTTCCTATTTTTAAAACCCACGGTCTTTGATGACTGCTGGAAAAGATTCCAGTAGCCCAAAGTTTTCATGCAAATAAGGAATGAGGAGTTGAGAATTAGGGATTAATCCCATCAGACTGAAAATCACAAACCGCACCGGTCTTGAAGACCGGTCAGGTTTTACTTACCTTATTGCAAACTTGATTGCTCTATAGCGATACCGGGCCCCATTGTGGTTGATACAGTTATCTTTTTTAAATAGACACCTTTGGAAGTACTAGGTTTCACTTTTTGTAGATCGGCAATCAAGGCTTGTAAATTTTCGCGTAACGCCTCTGTAGAAAACGAAATATTACCTAGACTACAATGAATAATACCCGATTTATCAGTACGATAACGCACTTGGCCAGCTTTGGCATTTTTAACGGCAGTAGCTACATCAGGAGTTACCGTCCCCACCTTTGGATTTGGCATTAAGCCTCGCGGTCCTAAAATCTTGCCCAATGGCCCGACAATTCGCATGGCATCCGGAGACGCAATAACAACATCGAAATCCAAAAAACCGTCTTTAATTTGCTTGGCCAAATCTTCAAGGCCAACGATATCAGCACCCGCCTCCTCAGCCTTGGCAACATTCGCACCTTGAGTGAATACCAAAACTCGTACATTTTTACCGGTACCATGAGGCAATACGGTAGAACTCCGCACCACTTGATCAGATTTACGCGGTTCAACACCTAAATTGACACTAACATCAACCGATTCCGTAAATTTAGCCGCCGGCAAAGTCTTCAATAATTCAAACGCTTCGCTGACGGGATAATATTTTCCGGCTTGCAACTGTGCCTTAATAGTTCTTATCCGTTTAGAACGTTTTGCCATTTAAGCTCCCTCCACTTCAAGCCCCATACTTCGGGCACTTCCAGCAATTGTACGCACTGCGGCCTCCATTTGAGATGTGGACAAATCCGGCATTTTAATAGTCGCAATTTCCTCAAGCTGGGCGCGTGTTACCGTTCCAACTTTATTAGTGTTCGGTGTTTGGCTCCCCTTCGGTATGCCGGCAGCTTTCTTCAACAAAATCGAAGCCGGAGTTGTTTTTATTAGAAATGTAAAACTACGATCAGAATAAGCCGTAATAATGACGGGTGTTGGCAAACCCGGTTCAAGATGCTGAGTTTTCGCATTAAATGCCTTACAAAACTCCATGATATTAAGGCCATGTTGGCCTAATGCGGGACCTACGGGTGGGCTAGGATTAGCTTGACCGGCTTTAACTTGTAATTTTATATAGGCTTGTACTTTTTTTGCCATTAATTCATTTCCTTGTTGGGTGCAGACGCTTTTTTTATGTTAAATAAAACAAAGCTCCCCTTCAACCGGTGTCAATCGCGACCGGTTTAGCGTGAACTCTTCCTTCATTCCTTCTCAACCTGGCCGAAATCTAGTTCAACTGGCGTAGAACGGCCAAAAATCAATACCGCAACACGCAACCGATTTTTTTCATAATTGACATCATCAACTACTCCACTAAAATCGGCAAAAGGTCCGTCAGTTACACGTACTACCTCTCCAACTTCAAATAATATTTTAGGACGTGGTTTCTCAGCACCTTCCTGAACACGCTGTAAGATGGCATCTGCCTCCTTATCGGAAATGGGGGCCGGGCGTTCTTGAGTGCCACCAATAAAACCTAACACTTTGGGTACCTTTCTGACTAAATGCCAAATCTCATCCCTTAAGGACATAAATTCACCATTGGCATCTTCTTGGTCATGGTCAACCTCATCCATATCCAATTGCACGAAAACATAACCCGGAAAAAGCTTACGATCACTGCGACGCTTTTGGCCGTTACGCATTTCTACAACTTCTTCGGTTGGCACTAAAACTTCCCCAAAACACTTATTCAATTCATCGCGTGCCCGTGCAATTCGCTCATCAAGAGAACGCTTAACCGGTTTCTCATAACCGGAATACGCTTGCACAACATACCAGCGCAAGGCCATTTACTAACCTCCTTGACCAGTAAACATACGAACGATCCACAGCAAAAATGTATCCAGTGTCCAAATGATTAAGGCAACCAGAAAAACCATTAACAGGACAATACCGGTCATTTGAATAGTTTCCTGTCGTGTTGGCCACACGACCTTTTGGACTTCCAGATGCGTTTCACGCAAAAAATCTTTAGTTCGGCGACCCTTGTCGGTAGTTGATGCTATAAAGGTAGCCACACCCGCTACTATCAATAAACTGACAACACGTAAGAGTAATGAATGTTCAGCAAAATGATAAAATCCGGCGATTGAGGCACCGAGTAGCAAGGCTACCAATAACCATTTAACCGCATCTAATTTGGGAGAGGCATCCGTTTTTGTACTCATTTGTAAACTCTGAAAACTGCATAGGAATGGCAGGGCAGGAGGGATTCGAACCCCCACTAGCGATTTTGGAGACCGCGGTTCTACCATTGAAACTACTGCCCTATAAAATTATTTGACCCACTCAGGATTATCTAATTTTGAAGATTCTTGTATAGCACCGTACATAAGCTGCATAAGTTTAACACTATGTACACTCAAACGGCAGACACCATAAGACAATTTTCCTTTACGTTTAGTTGCGGTTGTATGTTCGACAATTTTGCGGTTTCCTAAATCAATATGTTAGGTAAACAAAGCTAATTTAACCAATAATGTTCAATCTCTGCAACGGTTTGGCAGTCTATGTAACAGTGAAATGTAACAATTATATCTTTTTTCTCTATTTGTAATATTTCTGTCAGAAAACCCAAAGATAAGCATACCATATTAGCATCTGAATTACAAAACCTAATCGTCGAAGATATTTCTTTTGAACCTTCAGCCCAATACAACATACAACCAGCTTGATTCCGCAAATTATCTTCTCGTGCTTTTTTACGCCCTAAATCTTGATAATGCTGACGTACTTCTAAAGCTTTTTTTCGATTTAATTTGCTTTTTCTGCTAAACGTTTCACTTGAGCATCATTGCAGCCCAATCTCGCGCACCCAAACACTAACGGAGCTCCTTGCAACCTCCCAATTTCTTGTCGATTTCTTTAATTGAGAATCCTGCTGGTCTCAAACGTCGTGCTTCTTTTCGTTCTGCAACTTTCATTTTATTGATGCTGGAAAATTGAAAGTTTCAAACTTCCAATTTTCTGGGCATTATTCAATAACCTTAGAAACAACTCCAGCACCAACTGTGCGTCCACCTTCCCGAATCGCAAAACGTAAACCTTCTTCCATTGCAATTGGCGAAATCAATTTAACAACCATTTTGACATTATCACCAGGCATAACCATTTCCACTCCTTCGGGTAAATCACAGGCACCGGTTACGTCGGTGGTGCGGAAATAAAACTGTGGACGATAGCCATTAAAGAAAGGCGTATGTCGCCCGCCCTCATCCTTACTTAACACATACACCTCGCACTCGAAATGGGTATGTGGATGAATTGAGGCGGGTTTGGCTAACACCTGCCCACGTTCAACTTCTTCCCGCTTGGTTCCACGCAATAACACTCCGACGTTGTCGCCCGCAACTCCCTCATCAAGCAACTTGCGAAACATTTCAACTCCAGTACAAGTGGTTTTAGCTGTCTCACGGATACCAACGATTTCAACCGCCTCCCCAACTTTTATTTTGCCACGATCAACACGCCCGGTGACCACTGTTCCGCGTCCCGAAATAGAAAACACGTCCTCAATGGGCATCAAGAAAGGCTTCTCGACATCACGCTTCGGCTCCGGAATATAACCATCCATAGCCTCTAACAACCTAAGAATTGAAGGAAGTCCCATATCACTGGAATCACCCTCCAAGGCTTTGAGAGCAGAACCAATTATCACTGGGGTGTCATCACCGGGAAAATCGTAACTATCTAACAATTCACGAACTTCCATTTCGACCAATTCCAACAATTCTTCGTCGTCAACTTGGTCGGCTTTGTTAAGGTATACGACAATATAGGGCACACCAACTTGGCGTGCCAGAAGAATATGTTCACGAGTCTGAGGCATGGGCCCATCGGCTGCTGACACGACTAAAATCGCGCCGTCCATCTGTGCAGCTCCGGTAATCATATTCTTGATGTAATCCGCATGTCCGGGGCAATCCACATGGGCATAGTGACGCTTACCAGACTCATACTCAACATGTGCGGTGGCAATTGTAATGCCACGTTCTCTTTCTTCTGGGGCATTATCAATTTGGTCGTAGGCTTTGAATTCGCCACCATACTCTTCAGCCATACGCTTTGTAATTGCGGCAGTTAAAGTTGTTTTACCGTGGTCAACATGACCTATTGTTCCAACATTAATATGTGGTTTGCTGCGCTCAAATTTTGCCTTGGACATTTCTCTTAAGCCTTTGTAAACTTAATTGGTTTATAGTTTATCGTAATTTAGTTATTTAATAATGGAGCCCATAACCGGATTTGAACCGGTGACCTCATCCTTACCAAGGATGCGCTCTACCGACTGAGCTATATGGGCCTTAATAGTCAATCATTAAAAACATTCTATCAAAACAAATATTATTAATTTACTTATATAAAATTAATTAAATAAGTTATTAAAACATCTTCTCAAAATGCTAATTATTAATTAGTAAGTAATTTGTCAATCCATCATTTTCCACATAAGATTGGAGCGGGCGAAGGGACTCGAACCCTCGACAATTGGCTTGGAAGGCCAACACTCTACCAACTGAGTTACACCCGCTTATTCGTTTTGTCTGAATACTATATATATGATTAATTTCCTTAGTTACTCGTGGTGGAGGGGGGTGGATTCGAACCACCGTAGGCGTAAGCCAGCGAATTTACAGTCCGCTCCCTTTAACCACTCGGGCACCCCTCCCAAGAATTTAGTTAGGAATCAAAATTATAGCTTGTTAAAATTTAAGATTTTTGCAAATGTGAGATTAGTTGAATTAACATTGTGTTTTAATTGGAGGGGGGTGGATTTGAACCACCGTAGGCGTGAGCCAACAGATTTACAGTCTGCCCCCTTTAACCACTCGGGCACCCCTCCGCAAAACGAACAGAGCCGCGCATTATGAACAGGTTTTCTTAATGTGTCAACTATGCCAAAAAAAATAATTTATCATTTTTTTAGCTATGGTTGGTTCAGTGAGGGGTTATACTATAAACTAACTTATTGTTATACCAGAAATTATAGTAATTTTTTGGCGGTATATTTTATACCGGTGAGATTTGAATATAAAAAAAATACTTGCATACAGTATCTAATTTGTAGCATAATTCACTGATGGCCTTGCGCCCTCACAGAAAAAGCTTACATGCTAACTCAATTGGTAGAGTATCAGACTAATATTCTGATTGTTACAGGTTCGAGTCCTGTGTCATATTGAAAATCGCTTTTTCGACTTGCGCGAGGTCTCAAGTTTTTTGAAACGTTTCGGACGGGGTTGCAAACCCCATCCAGCAAAAAGCAAAATATCAAACGTTTCGGATGGGGTTGCAAACCCCGTCCAGCCAGAAAAAATTTAATTGAATTATGCCGCGCCGTAACCAAAAGGGCTTACATACAACTCACCGCTTGATAATGGTGTACATTAGGAGTAATGTACGGCAGCCTAGAACCTAAAGCTAGGACATGAGCCCTTTTAACTTGCGCGGCTCCCTTTCTCATACTGAACGTACTCCAAAGTATTTTCAATGACTTATGGACGGGTTTGCAAACCCCGTCCAGCAAAAAGTATTTTCAATGACTTATGGACGGGGTTGCAAACCCCGTCCAGCAAAAAAATGAATGGCTCACAAGCCTTTGTGATAAATCCGTTATATCAAGCAACTTTACGTCATCATTCATAATTCACCATTCATAATTCACCATTCACAATGCCCATTTCCAGTGAAAATGATGCCAGACTTGATTTGCTTAATAGTCTACTCACTACGCCTCACCGGCAGTTAAATCAAGTTGCTGAAACCCACAAATTTATCATTGAAATCGATCCATTATTTTATGGTCATCTCGCAGTGTGGTATCAAAACAATGGTGAGGTGCGCGATCATCAAGAAGTCTTCGCGGCTTATTTATTAACGGGTGATTTGTCTGAGCATCGCGAGGCAGGTTTTGTGTTGTTGCAAAATTTACCGCCTTATCAAGTTGCACGGGTGGTGAGTTTTATGAAGCAATATTGTCAGAAGTTGCCGCGCTGTGCCCGTACTGCGGTTAAGCATTATTTGCGGACTCGTGAACGTGAGCCGGCATTTTTTGATAAGGCAGCATTGCGTGGTCGTAAGGCCCTCAAGCAATTATATGCGAGCCTGCATATTAAACCTAGTGGGCGAGCCGATGCGATCTTATTTAAAAAAAATCCACCTGATGACAGTTTGGCTTTCGCTCTTAAGCAATTAGCAAAAGCTAATTCCCCGGTTGAGCAAGCGCGGCTGATTGTGGCGCATAAAATTCCTTATACTATTGCAGTTGGTGCGGTCAAGAAAATTACTCCAACGGTATTAGTTGCTTTGATTAATGCGATGTCGCCTATGGAGTTGATTAATAATTTAAAGTCGTTGAAAGCAAGGGGGGCACTGGCTCATCCGGATGTCAAGGTTTTGATTGATGCGAAATTGGAGCAGGCTCAAAAAAGTGGGCGCGTGTCAGCATATAAAGCTGCTGTTGCTGCCAAAGCCGCGCAAGTCGATGCGGATACAGCGGCGAAATTGGCGCAAGTCACTGAGGCGCAAGTAAAGAAACATGGCAAAATTCATCGTTCTACTGCTTTGCTCATTGATAAAAGTGCGTCGATGGAGTCTGCTATTGAGGTGGGTAAACAAATTGCGGCGTTGATTTCTGGGGTTACGGAAGCCGATTTATTTGTATATGCATTTGATACTATGCCTTATGCAATAAAGTCAAAAGGGCAAACCCTGAGAGATTGGGAAATTGCTTTTCAGCATATTAAAGCCGGCGGTGCTACCAGTGTGGGTTGTCCTTTGGAAATGATGCGTAAACATAATCAAGTTGCGGAACAAATAATTATCGTGACTGATGAGGGGGAAAATTCGGCTCCGTATTTTGCAGGAGCGTATGCTAATTATCAAAAGACATTAAATATAAAATCACATGTTATCATTGTGAGAATAGGGCGATATGCTAGTAATCAAGTGGAACAGAGTTTAAAGAGGGAACAAATTGCGGTAGATACATTTACTTTTAGTGGGGATTATTATTCTTTGCCTAATCTAGTGCCTTTACTGTGTCAACCGTCAAGGTTGGATTTATTGATGGAAATTATGGCGATACCTTTGCCTACTCGGGCTTCCCAGTTAAAGCGGGATCAAACCTTTTAGTTCTTCAAGAACTAAAAGGTTTAGTTTTCCGTTACTCGCGATGACTTACAACATTAATAATTTGTTAGATAAGTTTGCAGTTGTTGAGGCTAACTTGTCACAGACGCGCCTACTTGCACCTTGTGTACGCGGAGGACGTGTGCGGGCAAAAATTGCCGGTTTGGTGCATACATTTATTCCTTATCCGGATAATTTCACTGGTTGGGGTATTTTTCAGCCCCGTGATGAAAAGTATGCCGATTTACTTGAGCCGGCGACTTTCCCACAAATTGCTGAGTATTTGCAACGCCTCCCAACATTACGGTTGTATTTGGTTGAAAAGTTAAAAGCTTCAACATGGTTTGGTTTGCCAATTAATAGTGCCGATGCCAAGCAACGTTTTTGTATTACCGGTGTTGTACCAATTCATCTCGTTAATGAAGGTGATATTTTTGAAACCGTAATTGCTCGTACTGATGGCTCAAGTTGGTGGTTTGATAGTATTGATCGTCGCGCCAATTATCGATTAGTCCAACAATTAAAAGATGCTTTGCAAGCAGTTCTCCTGCCGGATTCACTTAAAATTCCTAAACTGACTCCAGAATTGCGTTCTGCTTATTATAAGGTTGCCCAATATACCACTGAATTTAAATCTCACTACCAAAAAAAACGACAAGAATCACAAGCACTTCGTCATAGTCGATATGCCGAGCGACAACTTCGTGCTGCCTTAACAATGGGCGGTGGTAACTTAAAATCCTTTCAAGATCGAGGTAATTATTGGTGGGTTTCATGGGAAACATCTCATGGCGACACTCATACCTCGGCTATTGCTAAACGTGATTTAACGGTTATCAGTGCGGGGATTTGTTTGGATGAGCGGGATCAAGATTTTGATTTACAATCTCTGGTTGGCGTTGTCGAAGGAATGGTGAATGAAAATTGAGGTTACGCACTTTGATGGAACTCAACAAATCCAAAACTATGATTTCATGATTACATTCTAACTTGCCAACCAGTTCTATTCATTGCTAATCTCCAAGCTTTGTTAGCTGTCTTTCTTGTTATAGAAAATAAATGCTAAAGACTCAATCAGCATAAATACTATGTGAAGGATGATCCCACTATGCGTCATTCCATATTCTGTAACCATATTCCAGAAAATGATATTTACCGCGAAGGGGCCAAGATGTATTAGAAAACCGATTATATGCCATGGTTGGGTGTTTACTGAGAACGAGCCAACCCACAGAGTCACTCCCAAAGTAGCAAGAAATAGGTATGCTAATAATAAGCCACCATATATCATTGGTTCCGTTTGCAGAACCTTCATGATACCAATCCCATAAAATGTTCCAACCCAACCGATTACCGTAAAAATTATACCGGCTAGGATAATTGTCGTTCCGTGAATACGAAGAATTAATTTACTATATTTCTTCATCGTTTCGTTCCTCCTGCAAAAAATTAACCCAAATTATGTATTTATAATTTATGTATTTATGTAATTGCCAACAAACCCGGACTCGTTGCTCGCTCTTCTTCAAACATGTTGCGGACACAAACCGCAAAATGCTGTTTGCCTTCAATGGGTGAAGTGACGACTAATGGAATTCGCAGTTCATTTTTGCCTTCAAAGTCTAGGGTAAATTGTTTGACTTTGCCACCGCCTTGAATCCAAGACAAACAAGCCGGTAACGCAATATGAACTAAATCACCGATTTTGTAGCCGTCTGGTAATGAGACAATTAAGTCAGTGCGAACCCCGGCTTTAAACTGTTGGAGTTTTCGGTTTTGGGTATCTCGAAATTCAATGTTCAGCGGGAAATTATTGGCAAATTGGCTCCAATCTTCTTCATGAATGCGAGTAATTTCAATGGCTGCAACCCCGTCTAACACGTCAACCAATTTAATCTTATCAACCAATTTCGCCGCTTCTGTAGTCATCATTTTTTGACCGTTGACGCGCAAGTTGGCTGAGCCAGTGATAAGCCCGGATTTTCTCAGTTGAACCATCAAAGCAATCGCGGCAACGGAATCTTCGGTTGAATAAAGTCTACCCGGTTCATTAAATTGACGTGTGACTTGATTAGCCAATTTTATCCCGGATTTTAAATCATTGAGAGCTATTAAACTGGCAGCAGCATAAGCAAGTTTTTTGCGGTTAGCGACAACATGTTGAGGATTTTTCAATGTTATGGTACCACAAAAATTAATTTCGTTTGCAATGAATTGACGTACCGCTTGCTTTTCTTTATTCGCTGATGCAAATGTGTAGGCATCTTCAAAGTTTTGGATTTGTGCCGGAATGCGTTGCATTTTGTGGGCTTTTGCTGCTTGATCGGCTAACGATAGCCCTTGACGCACCGCTTGGCGTAAATTATCTGAAATATTAGGTAATTCCTCCAATTGGTTCAACTTCCACAAATAGCGTACCGCAAGCTTGCTGTAATGTTCACTGATGTAATTTTGGCCCGGATACATAGCAAAGCCTTGTTCTGAGAGTATCATTTTTTGTTCACGGGCTATGCCGGCAAGAATAATTTGCTCCGCTTGATTGCGTTGTCCGTCATTTTTAGCGGTTAGGTACATAAACATGGTAGCCAAAATTTTAGCAGCTGTTTGTTCACAACAGAGGTGAGCGTAATTAGCAGTCGCTGTCACCAAGCTATTAAAAGGGCTATCAAGACTGGGTAACACTCGCAGACTGAATGCGTCAGCTATTTTTAGATCAATGGATTCGCCTTGAACTAATAACCCCAATTCTTTGGCGTAGGATTTGAATTTGCCCGGTTCACCAACAATCTTTTCAATATAATCCGTGTCAGCGGTTAAAGTGTCTTCCACTTTTGCAATGTAAACACCTGATTTGACATAAAATTCTAATTCGATTGGTGTATTAACTTCAGCGTTTTCAGCATCGTGAGTTGAAGATTCCTTTTGAAAATCTGGAGTTAGGGAGGATTTAAACGCAATTCTTTTGCCGTTATGCGTCAACGTGATACGCGCTTTACCAGAGCTGGTGGCGGCATAAAGACGGGCAATAACGGTATCATCATGGTGGACAGCAAGCGGCAGTTCTAAATCAACGCGCACCGGTTGATCGACAATGAGCGTGGTTTGGTTTTGTGTCCAATCACCGTTAACCATCGCAAAGGTTTCCACGCTAAAAGTGCCGAATGAATCGCTTAATGGAATTACAACTTTTTTGGTACCGCTGACAGAGACGAGATCGTAGAATAAAACTTCCGGGAAATCGGAACGTAAGGATTCGTTTTTTTGGTTATGTGACTTTGGAGAACGAGTAGTCGATTGATTTTCTTTGGTTAAATTTTTTAGAGGTAAATCCACCATATCAAGTATTAGATCATCATCATCACTGTCTAATTCCAGTGATAAATTATCTTCAATACTTTCTAAGTCAAGCGATAAGTCATCATCACCACCAAGCACGAGTTCAGTGTTACCACCTTCTAAGTCAAGCGATAACTCATCTTCACTATAAGCTTTCCCAAACGATAATTCATTTTTCGTTGTTGCTGCAATTACACTAGCAGGCATACCTCGCTTAACAAATTTAACTTCATTGCGATAACGAATATGCGGTAGATAAATAACTTCTGTCATGCTCGTAAATGTCCGATCAGCCATTCCATCAATGGCAACATCAATACCACGTTTCGCGGCGGCTCCTAAACTGACTTCTGGTTTATCGGTAGCTGTCAAGCGTTCATCACGGATAGATAATAAAACGGGAATGGTTTTAGTTTCCATGCCTTCACAACGGAGGCGCATGATTAAGTCGGTACGTGGGCGAATGGTTTTCGGCACTTCGACAGATAATTGAAAGGGGATAGGTTTGATAAAAGTCGTGTAACCTTCAAAAGGTTGTCCCTCTACAAAACCACCAATAAAAACGGTACTCATGGGAGCATCGTTCATAACCGTGATGGTATTGCCAGCAGAGACATCACCGACTTTTTGGATACGAAAATCACCAGTGGTTAAATCTAAAATGACTAAAACTACCGATTCCATATCGGCATTAACTTGGATAAGACGTTGCTCCGTGACGATTTTTTCAACGGTAAGCGGTGTCGCCAGAAATTTGCCATCAGTCAAATAGCCACCTCGTAGTGGTAGCGCGTTAGCTTCGGGCATCATTGCAAAACATTTTTCTTGCCCTAATTCACTAATAATTGTGACTTGTCGCTCAATTTTACGACTGCCGGGTATCGCTACTTCGGCAACACGCTCGGCATCATTGGCTGCTATCAAGCGCAAACGAAAAGGCCCTTCACCATGTATTTTGACTCCGCCAGCATAGTAGCCAAGGGATTGCGGTAGCAGTCCGATTTGGGCGATTTCTTTACCTTTGTCGGTTAAGGTTACCAACAGTTCATCCGCAAAGGGTTTTTGATAACTTTCTACGGCGAGTTCAAACCAGAGTTGTTCAATTTCGCGTTTGAGCCGGTGACTAAGCAGTCGGGCTGATAGCGGTGCAAGGGTATATGCGGCGACGGTAAAAGAAACCGGGGTTCCGATACGTTTTTCAGCAATTGACAATTGCGCTTCATATTGACCGGGCAATAGCATTGAAAGTCTTTCAATACCAATACCATTATCCAGTTGCACATTTCGCTTGGTAAAAAATGTGCCATTGCAATCAATATTTAAATGCAAATCTTCGGGCGGTTTTGGAAAGGCAATAAAGAGATTTACCGTATCCTGTTCGGCGCGATAAAGATCACGATCACAAACCACACAACCAATTGGTTCAATCAAACGTGGCTCTGGCGTAATCGTTACGCCATTTAACTCTATAGGCTCATCGACTAACGGAAATACTTTATTTATACTCCATGTTTTTTTAATGAGTAATCGTTTGAGACGGCTATCTCTGACCACCTTTTTGTCTTTGAGGAACACGAAATAATGACCAATTTGTACATCGTCTTTTAATTGCGACGCACGTTTGTCATCGTTAATTTTAATTTGAAATGGATATTTCATCAATAAAAATCCGGTTAGGAACGTGCATAAAATAACTCATATTATGTAGGGGCAATCCTTTATGGTTGCCCTAATTACAATCCTTTATGGTTGCCATAATTATTTTATGCAGCCATAACAAACAATGCCGGGTATTAACTCGACTTGTACATAATAATATGTTCGCCAATCTATATAACCTATTGATTTAGTACAACGAATTAATAAATAAACGAATTAAAAACCTTTTAAATAACAAGAATTTATCTGTAATTAAATTCGTTTATTTCCCAATTCGTTGTACTAACCTAAATTTACTACTTTTAATATTTGGAATTGCTATACTATCAAAAACCTTATGAGAACTAAACACCATGTCCAATTTATTTGTCTTAGATATTGAAACCCATCCGGCTGCAAACCGAGCCACTCTCAGATTACGGGATCAGCAGGGGCAGCATTTGGCGGCTCAGCAAGTGCGGATTGGGGATGATCATGCGTTTGAGTGGGTGGGGTTGTTTAATACCCGCGAGCATGTGGAGCGTTATGCTGATAAGTTATTGCCGGATAAGTCGCAAACTTTGTCGGCTGAGGGATTGATTGCCCAGTTGGGCGCATTTTTGGGGCGTAATGTTTTGGGTGAGGATATTTTGCAGCGTTTGTATGGGGGAATCTCGCAACGGACGGTGTTGATTCGCTTGCCGGCGACGGAGGGGGATCGGTTAGCGGCGGCGTTTGCGCGGATTCCGTGGGAGATTGCACGGCCGGATGTTACGCAAGAGCCTTTGTTGGCGCGTAATGTGGCGGTGCGGGCGATTACCGGGATTGATTTACCTCAAGATCGGGAAATTGCGTTAGAGTTGGAGCCAAATGAGGTTTTACGGGTGTTGTTGGTTTTTGCGGAAACTGAAAATAGTAATCCGTTGGCGGCGCGGTTGGAACGGGAGCAACTTCTGACATTATTTTATGACAAGATTTTGCCCCGGCGTTTGGTGCAAATTGATAATCTTTGTTATGGGGTGACGCGAGCGACGATTGCGGAGCAAGTGCGAGCGGCGAAGGGTTATCATATTGTCCATTGGAGTGGACATGGTACTCATGATAGTTTGGTGTTGCCGGGCGAGGCAGATAATCAGATATCGGGTGCCGGGCTCGTGGAATTGTTCCAACAAGCCGGGGGATTTGTGCCGAAATTGGTATTTTTGAGTGCCTGTCATTCGGGGGCGTTTTTCGATAGTTGGGATGAATGTAGGGGCGAACCTATGTGTTCGCCCCAAAATAATGGTTCGCCCCAAAATAATGAACGTAGGGGCGAACCTATGTGTTCGCCCCAAAATAATGGTTCGCCCCAAAATAATGGTTCGCCCCAAAATAATGGTTCGCCCCAAAATAATGGTTCGCCCCAAAATAATGATTCGCCCCAAAATAATGGTTCGCCCAATATTTCGCCAAAATCAAAAAGGGCGAACACGCAGGTTCGCCCCTACAAAAAATCCAAAGATTTACCGGCATCCATCGCCACCAAGCAAGGTTATACCAGTACGGCGTTGGCGTTGTTGACGGCTGGGGTGCCGCAGGTGGTGGCAATGCGTTATTCTGTCGGGGATGCGTATGCTCGCCAATTGGCGGTATTGTTTTATCAACATTTGTTAGCCGAACAATATAATGCGGATGCAGCGTTGGCGACGGCGCGGACTCAGTTAGTTGCGGATCCGAAAATTGGGGCGATTGAGCATACCACGCCATTGTTGTTTGGGGAGAATCGGTGGTTATTGGAAGCTGCAAAAAAACGGAATGCGGTGCAGTTGAAACAACGTTATCCAGAGCGGCGGTTTCAACCATTATTGGCTGATGAACAGTATGGTTTTAAGGCGCGGACGCATTTTGTGGGCAGAAGTCGGGAGTTGACGCGCTTAAATCAGGAGTGGTTGAGCTCCCGTGGCTCGCCGGTGGCTTTGCTGCAAGGTTTGGCGGGGTTGGGGAAAACGGCGTTAACGGCTGAGGTGGTGAATTTATGGC